>MDSQ01000020.1_pt1 | contig 46196 bp, 36 predicted proteins | sample 1008251 | NCBI WGS metagenome assembly MDSQ01 (sample SAMN05526597, study PRJNA338239) | gut metagenome | isolation source: Hindgut content | host: Naso unicornis | place: Saudi Arabia: Red Sea | collected 2016-05
TTTTTTTTAAGCTTGACTTTTAGTTTATTCTGTATTATAATAAATTTATAGTAAAGTTTGAAGTGATACTCTACTTTCACTGATGCTTTGCTTAACAGAATTGCCACCTACCCCTCAAACTGGAGCGGTTCTGTTAGCGTAGCCCCCTGGGCTACGTTTTATTACAATTCCCTGGGGGAATTTTGTATATCTTAAAATTATATTTTCTGGTAAATGCTAATCCTTGTAGTTTATTGCTACAAGGAATTTTTTTTGTTATTTGGAGTAATTTCCCTCTACTTTGTTTGTTTTAGAAATAGAGGGCTATTTGTGTGCGATTTTTTTGTAATGAATGGTGTTAGAAAATCATATGGAAATTTTTGTGCCTTGAAACGATTTATAAATGTAGTATAATAAGGTCGATAATATTAAGAATGGAGTTTTAATAATGAAGATATTTGATTCACATGCACATTATAACGATGATAAGTTTGACGATGATAGGGAAACCTTGCTACTAGAGCGGTTAGCTGACTATGTAATTATGAATGTTGGCGCGGATATTAAATCTAGTATGGAAGGTATCGAGCTTGCGCACAAATATAACCATATTTATGCGTCTGTTGGCGTGCATCCACATTATGCTGAAGGGGTTACTGATGAGGATATTGAGTTGTTAAAGCAGCTTGCTACCAAGGATAAGGTTATGGCTATTGGGGAAATCGGGCTTGATTTTTATTATGACCACTCGCCTAGAGATGTGCAGCGAAGTTGTTTTAAAAAACAGTTGGCTGTTGCTAAGGAACTTAAAATGCCTGTTATTATTCATAGCCGAGATGCATGCCAAGAAACTTTTGACATTTTAAAGGAAGCAAATGTTTCAGATGGTGTTATTCATTGTTTTTCTGGTAGCAAAGAGTTGGCTTTAGAGTATATCAAGCGAGGTTTTCATATAGGTATTGGCGGTGCATTAACTTTTAAAAATGCGCGTAAAACGGTTGATGTGGTTAGGGAAATACCGTTAGATAGGATTTTACTTGAAACTGATGCGCCATATTTAGCACCCGTGCCTTATAGGGGCAAGCGTAATGATTCATCATTTTTGGTGCATGTTATACAGAAAATAGCTGAAATCAAGGGTATTTCTAGCGATATTGTTGCCACACAAACTTTTAGTAATGCACGCAGATTATATAGGATTAGCAATTTATAGCTACTCCTATTAATTATTACAGAATTATTACAGAATTTATTATTTTTATAATGCTTAAACCTTAGTATTATCAAGGTTTTTAAATTTTTAGCTACTTTTTTATATTAAAATTGTTACAAAAAGCTTGCAATTTTAATCCTTTTAAGTTACAATAGGTTTATAAGTTGTTAAGCAATATCTAATATTTTTCTGATAAACATCAAATGAAAAGCTTGCCAGTAGGCGTATAATAAAAAATTTTAATTATTTATTTAATGGTCCAATCAAGGAGGTAATCATGAATAGTAGTTTAAGAATCGCTTTATTATCAGGAGGTTTACTTGTATTAGGTACAGGTTCAATCGATGCGTATAGTCAATCAGAAAATGTAGTTGCAGTGGTTGAGGAAGATAAAGTGGCTCAATATGAAGATGTTTTTGTGGAAGATATAGCTCCATCAATTGTTTTAGAGGAAAATGAGATTGTAACACAAATCCAAATGGATAGATGGGAGACTGATGTTACAATTATTACAAACGGAATTCCCGAGAGAGTTAAGACTACTGCAAATACAGTAGAAGAATTGTTATTAGAACAAAATATTGATATAGCATATGATACGGCGCTAAGCGCACAGTTAAATGCTAATATAACAGAAGGATTTGAATTAGATATTAAAACAACCGAAGTAAATCTAGCTTCTGTAGAAGAGATAATTCCTTATTCGACTACAATTACGCCAACTGACCAATTAGCGTTAGGGGTAACTGAGATTGTAGAAGAGGGTATAAATGGAATTAAAGAAAATATTATAGAGGAAGTATATTTCGGGGGAGAATTAGTTCAAGCAACTCTAGTATCAGATGTTGTGCTTGTGGCAGCACAGAATAGAGTTGTAAATGAGGGTACATATGTTGCCCCATCAATTGTGGACCCAGAGTTAGTTATTTTACCAGCTTCAACGTCAAATGCTGATATTGCTAAGGCGAAGCCATCACAGATTGAAAATGATAGAGATGCGATTATTTGTGAGAACACTGGTACAGTATATAATGTTACTGATAAGTACATTTTAGAAGCGACTGCTTATACTGATATTCCAGGAGACATTTGGTACAATATAACTTATACTGGAGACCCGACTTTCGTAGGTATGGTGGCGGTTGACAAAAACGTTATTCCTTTAGGTACGATTTTATATGTTGAAGGTTATGGTGTGGCTATAGCTGGAGATGTTGGTGGTGCGATTAATGGTTATGACATTGATTTATTTATGAATACTTATAATGAATGCATTACTTTTGGTAGACAAAATGTTACTGTTTATAGGTTGGAGGACCAAACTATAGATGTACAACAATTACGTAAAGGTGAATAATTTTATGAACAGCGTTTAATGACGCTGTTTTTTTTGTGCTTAAATTGGGAATAATATGTAAAAAAGATTGTGGAGGTAGTATTGATGATTGCAACAGCAGAAGGAACTAAGGAAGTTTTGCATAAGTATCCATTTATATTTCAGAAGAAGTTTGGGCAGAACTTTTTGATTGACCCGCATGTGTTAAATAAGATTATTGCGGCAGCAGATATTAGTAGAGATGATTGCATTTTAGAGATTGGGCCGGGTATAGGAAGTGTGACGGAGCAGTTGGTAGAACATGCGGGTAAAGTTATTTGTGTAGAGATAGATAATCAGTTGATTCCGATTTTAAACGAACAGTTTGGGCATTATGATAATTTTGAGTTAATTCATAATGATATATTGAAACTAGATTTAGGGGATTTATTTGGTGGGGAAGAAAAGGTTAAAGTGGTAGCGAATTTACCTTACTATATTACTACGCCTATAATTATGATATTGTTGGAAAACAAATTACCTTTAGAGAGCATAACTGTTATGGTGCAAAAAGAGGTGGCACTAAGAATGGCAGCGCAGCCTGGTACTAAACAGTATGGGGCGATTACGGCTGTAATGAATTATTATTGCGAAACTAGCTTGGTGGCAAATGTGCCACAGAATTGTTTTATGCCACGACCGAAAGTGGATTCTGCGGTTATTAAGTTAAAGTTATATGAGGAGCCGCCTATTCATGTGGAAGATGAGAAGATGCTGTTTAAAGTAATTAAGGCTGCTTTTGCGCAAAGACGTAAGACTTTGTTAAATAGTTTGTGCGCGCACTTTGAGATAGATAAAGAAGAGGTTAAAAATATGTTAGATGAGATAGGAATTGAAGCAAATATTAGAGGGGAGACATTGGGATTAGAAGAATTTGCGAAAATATCAGATGTGTTGTCTAAACGGCATTAGAGAAAAATATTAGGAGTCAAGCTGACAATGGATATTTATTAGAGTTAGTAGATGTAGCCTAGCTTGGGCCTATATTTTCTTTTGTTCTACCCAAATACAAATTTTCATATATATATAATGTTAAGCAAGTACAAGAAAAGGAGAGGGCGTATGTATTTAAATACTTTTATTAATCTGGAAGAAAACATTAACGGCTACTCAAAAACTGGCAAACCAGTGACAGGACATATAACTATAACGATGCCAGGAAGAGTGAAATTATATGTAGACGGATTACGCGATTCAGTAACTAAAAATTATGTATGTTATGTAATTAGTAGGGTAAAGAATAAGGCTATTAAATTAGGCGAAATAAGTATACCTAGCACAAACAAGCAAACTAACTGGAAGATTAACGTAAAGGATGTGTGTGGAAAAGGAGTAGATGCACCAAGTATTGATGCGGTTGCAATTGTAATTGAGGGTGACAATAGTGGAAATACAGATGTAATATTAGTAGGGTATATAGGTGATAGATACTTAATAACGCCGTTATTAGAAAAGGCTTTGCCAAAAGCAGCTAAACCACCTTTAGTACTAGAGCAAGAGAAGCCTAAAAAAGTTGAAGAGGTTCAGGTAACTCCTGTTGAAGTTACTCCGGTTGAAACTCCTGCTCCAGTTGAAGTTACTCCTGTTGAAGTGGCTTCTGCGCCAGTAGTTGAAGAAGCTCCTGCTGATGTTTCTCCTGTTGAGGCTCCTGCGCCAGTAGTTGAAGAAGCTCCTGCTGATGTTGCTCCTGTTGAGGCTCCTGCTCCAGTAGTTGAAGAAGCTCCTGCTGATGTTGCTCCTGTTGAAACTTCTGCTCCAGTAGTTGAAGAAACTCCTGTTGAAGCGGCTCCTGCTGAAGTTACTGAGACACTTACAGAAGTGGACCCTGAAGTTATTGAAGTAGCTGAAGAACTAAAAGAAGCACATGAGTTTATTTCTGAAATAGTGGAGGAGTTAAAAGAAGCTGAGGAAGTAGATAAAACAACTGAGATTAATCAAGCGCAAGCGACGTTAGACCAAGCGACAGATACAGTTAATCAAGCTGAGTCTATGCTAGATCAAGCATCTAATACATTAGATCAGGCTGAAACTACTTTAAATCAAGCCGAGACTACTTTAAATCAGGTGGAGGCTACGGTTAATCAAGCTGAGGAAGAGGAAATTAATGAAATAATTGCAAGAGTCCATAATTTTAAGGATAATTTCCATCAACAGTTAATTGAAAAAGCTAGGGCTGAAGCTGAATTAGCAGAGAAGATAAAAGTTGAAGAGGCTAATAGGGCCGAAGATAACAACGCTAAAGGAGCTTTTAAAGAGAAGTTTGAAGAAGTTAAAGAGAACTTTAAAGAAAAGTTTGAAGAGGTTAAATCTAATTTAGCACATGACAATAGAACAACTGTTGTGGAGCAAGTGGATAAAACTGAGGAGCTTGATGAATTTGATGCTAGCGAAGCTACTGTAATAGAAGCTGTTAGTAAGGATGAATCTAAAAAGAATATTAGTGGAGTTGTTACTGATATTAAGGCTAAAGTGCAGCATGTGTTTGATAAGTTTGGTACTAAAATGAAGGCTGATATTGAGGAAGAGTTAGCTGAGTTGCAAGAGGAGCTGCAAGAGGAGTTAAAGGAAGTTAAGAGTGAAGCGTATGAAGACTTTAACGAAATTAAAGCTGCTGTAAAAGCTGATATGGAAAAAGATATTCAGGCTTATAAGGCTGATATTGAAAAAGAAATTAAGGATTACGAAGAATCTGTTAAAGCTGATATTAAGCACGATATTAAAGACTATAAAGCTGATGTTGATAAAGATTTTAATGCTTATAAAGAATCTGTTAAAGCTGATATTAAGCACGATATTAAAGACTATAAAGCTGATGTTGATAAAGATATTGAAGGTTATAAAGAATCTGTTAAAGCTGATATTGAGCACGATATTAAAGACTATAAGGCTGATGTTGATAAAGATATTGAAGGTTATAAAGAATCTACTAAATTCAATATTGATAAAGATATTAATGCTTATAAAGCTGATATTGAGCACGATATTAAGGCTTACGAAGCTAATGCTGATAAAGAGTTTAATGCTTATAAAGAATCTACTAAATCCAATATTGATAAAGATATTAAAGCTTATGAAGCTGATGCTAATAAAGAGATTAAAGCTTATGAGGCTGATGCTAATAAAGAATTAAGTCCTTCTATTGATAAAGCGTTAAGTGAAATCAACAAAGTTTTAGGTGCTGATGATATAGTGGAAGCTGCTGAGACTATTTTAAAATATAAATTTAATGCACAGCCAGAAGTTAATGATGAAGTGAAAATATACAGTGACCAAATATCAAACGCTTTAGAGGAAATTGATAAACTATTAGGGGCGGATGATGTTGTTGATGCGGCTGATAAAATTTTGCAAGATAATATTTCTAAAAGTTCGCAAATTAACTTAAAACTTGTGTTACATGTTTTAAAGGTAATTAAGGATGCGTTGGAAGATAGTGGCTTTGAACAGAAGGGTGAGGCGAATGCAGGAGTTATTAGTGATATTGACTCAGATGTTACTACAAACGCAAATGTTAAACCAGGCATGGCAGCTACAGCTGATTTTGGTGCAGATGAAGTTGTGGATGCAACTGAAGCTAGCATACAGAAGGAAAAAAACGAAGGCACAAACGGTTTAGGGCATAAAAAAACAGAAAAACTACATACGGAAATAGGAGAAGAAAACGAAGTTGAAATGCAAAAGGAGCTTAAGACTGCACAGCTTGAAGCTAAAGAACTTTTTGGTGATAAGCTTGAGGCTCCAGAAGTTGAGGCACTAGAAGTTCAAGAGTTTGAAGCACAAGAGCTTTCAGCACAAGAAATTGAAGAGTTTGAAGCACAAGAAGTTCAAGCACAAGAACTTGAGGTCCAAGAGTTTGAAGCACAAGAACTTGAAGTCCAAGAGTTTGAATCGCAAGAACTGTTAGATAATGAGATTGAGAAGTTAGAGGCGGAACTTGAAAAGTTGGAGGAAGAATTAGAGAACGCACTTTTAGATGGTGACGTACATAAAGATAAACCACCTACTATGGAGGAACTTAAGTTTGCTATTGAGGAAATTGTTACAGCGAGCATGAGAGAATCGAGAATTCAGGATGCGGACCTTGTGGATGGTATGGTAAGGCATTATGTTAAGGATTTAGTTAAGGAAGCTATAGCGGATATGTACCAACAAACTGAAGGTTTTAGCTTGCAAAGTCAGTTTAGAAGTTACTTAAAAGATGCTTTAGAATATGTTTATAATACAGCATTAGAAAAAGCACAGTCTGTACCTAAAGCTGAGTTTAATAGTGGTGCAAAAAATCAGATTAGGAAGTTTATAAAAGATGCGTTAGAAAGCATTTATGAGAAAGCGCTGGTTAAGGCGGGTATTAACCAAGAAGCGATTGTACCAGATGCTGTTGATGAAGCTTATACTGACTTTAGCACATTAGCATTAGCTGAGTTTGATGTGCAGGATTTGATGGATGATGCGTTAAAGCAGGTTTATGATGACGAAGAAAATAATCAAGATGATGAAGGTCCAGATTTTGACGCAGCAGATTTTGTTAAAAATGTGTTCCATGATGCTTTAACTGAAATTTTCGTACAGTCTCCAGTTAAGAGAGAGATTTATGGTTTTATTAAAAATGCTTTAAATGATGTGCGTAGTAAAACTGATGATATGCTTAGTAACGGGGTATCGGCTAAGGCGTTAAAACAGTTTATTGAAATTGCGTTTGAGAAGGTATATGACAATACTTTAATTACAGCACATATAATTGTGGTAACAGGTGGCAAAGTTGAGAAGGCTTCTTATGACGAAATTATTTTGGCTGAAGATGAGGTTCAACAGTTGTTTGAAGATGCGTTAGATTCAATTGAGTCGAATAAGTCTGGGCGACAATTTAAAGCGTTAGTAAATGATGCGTTGGCGGAAATTTTTGCTAGAAGTGAGGTAAAAAATCAAGTTGGAGATGTTCTTAAAGAGGCGTTAAAAGAAATCTGTGATAAAGTATATTCTTTAAGCGCAGATGGTGTTACAGAAGGGTCGATTAAATCGTTTATCCAAGGGACGCTTGAGAGTGTGTATGATAAGGTGTTAGTGAAGTCTGGGTTAATTCCGGGAGCTATAGATAAGTCTACTAATGCGGTTTTAACGCAGGATAAGGTGCAAAAGTTAATTGAAGATGCGTTAGAAGAGGTGCCATCGCCAGATAAGTTGCCACTAAAGCATTGGATTACTGATGCGTTAAAACAGATTTTTAATAAGTATGATGATTATGAAACAGGAGCTGTTAGTGCTAATACTTATCAAGGTGGAGCTGACAAAGGACAGTCTGATGCTAATGATGGTCATACTGAAGTAGCTCATACTTATCAAGTTACTCATTCTGATAATGTAGATAGCGATGTTACTCATTCTGATAATGTAGCTGGCGATGTTACTCATTCTGATACAACGCCTGCTGATGATGTAGCTCATGATAATGAAGTAACTCATGCTAGCGATGTAGCTTATGATAATGAAGTAACTCATGCTAGCGATGTAGCTCATGATAATGAAGTAACTCATTCTGGCGATGTAGCTCATGATAATGAAGTAACTCATTCTGATGATGTAGCTCATGATAGCGACGTAGCTTATTCTGGCGATGTAGCTCATTCTGATAATGTAGCTAATAATAATGAAGCAACTCATTCTGATGATGTAGCTAATAATAATGAAGCAACTCATTCTGGCGATGTAGCTTATGATACCGAAGCCGCTCATGCTGATAATATTTCTACTACTAAAAGCGAAATGGTAACTACTAAGCATATTAAAGATTTAATTAAAGAAGCGCTAGCAGAAGTTAAAGCCCAAGATAAGAAACCTACTGCACCTAAATCTTCAGCTAAAATGTCTATCTCAGATATTTTAGGTATGGTTGAAGGAATTAAATCTATGTTACCGAAAAAGCCAACTAAGCCAGACGTTAAGCCGCCACATGTAGAGTCGCCTATAGTGCCTGAGCATGTAACGGAGATTAAACCAGTATTAACACCACAGCCGATTCCTAGACCACACCCTAGACCAGAGCCGGAATCTAGTACTGAATCTAGTACCGAATCTAGTACTGAATCTAGTAGTATACAACAAATGAAGCAAGCTATCGAGGAGTTAGCAGAATTGTTCGACAATTTAAATAAGAAGGCCGATGCTAATTCTCAAACTGAAACTAATTCTAAAACCGAAACTGATTCTATTACTGAAACTAATTCTGGAAATAGCTATAATGAGAATGCTAGTTCTAGTAGCGTTGAAAATTTGCAAGTGATTGAGCAGAAAATCGAAGGCTTAATGCAAGAAGAAGCAGGTTTAAAGCAAGAAGAAGAAGGCGATAAACAAGCTGAGGCTGGTGAAGTTGCTACTGTTAGTGGCTTAGAGCAGTCACATGGAAGTGTTAGTGAGATTGATAAGGCACAAGATTTGGAGCAAACGGATGCTAATAAAGTTTCGCAAACAGCAGGCTTAATAGAGCATATTCAGGGTGAGATAGAGAAGTTAGAAAGCTTGACAACTACTGATAACGATGAATCTTATACTACTAAGCAGAATGTTAATAACGATGAATCGCATACTACTGAGCATAATGACGACGAAACGCATACTACTGAGCAGGATGTTACTCATAATAATGAAGCGCATACTACTGAGCATAATGTGACTCATAATAACGATGAATCGCATACTACTGAGCATGATGTGACTCATAATAACGATGAAGCTTATAACACTGAGCATGATGTTACTCATAATAACGATGAAGCTTATAACACTGAGCATGATGTTACTCATAATAACGATGAAGCGCATAATACTGTTACTCATAATAACGATGAATCGCATACTACTGTTACTCATACTACTGAGCAGACTGTTACTACGACTACTACTACTGAGTTAGAGCATGAAATTGAGATTTTAGAACAACAAGTATTAGATTTAGAGCAAGAAGAACAAGGGTTGGAACAAAAGGAAGAAGGAGAAAAGCAAGCTGAGGCTGGTGAAGCTGCTACTGTTGCTGGCTTAGAGCAGTCGCATGGAAGTGCTATTGAGATTGATAAAGCTGAAGGTTTGGAGCAAAAGGATGCTGGTGAAGTTTCGCAGACAGCAGGTTTAATAGAGCATATTAAAGGTGAGATTGCTAAAGACAAAGGTTTGGAACAAAAAGCTGAAGGCGAAATTGCTATTGATAAAGGTTTGCAACAAAAGGCGGAAGGTGAAGCTGCTATTGATAAAGGTGCCGATGCTACTGGACATGGTTTTGATAGTGCTACACAAGCAGGCTTGGCAGCTATTAAAGCTGGGGAGTTAGCTAAGGAAAAAGGCTTGCAAGAGAAAGCTGCTGGTGAGGCCGCTCTTGAAAAAGGCTTGCACGAGAAGGCTGCTGGCGAAGCGGCTAAAGAGGCTGGATTAAAGGCTAGTTTAGGTAGCGATGTCCACACTGTTGTTAATCACGATGATTTGACAGAAGCTGATTTAGAGGCTATTAAAGCTGGTGAGTTAGCTAAGGAAAAAGGTTTGCAGGAGAAAGCTGCTGGCGAGGCTGCTATTGAAAAAGGTCTGCAACAGAAGGCTGAAGGTGAAGCGGAGCAAGCTAAATGGTCTGCAAAAGATGAGTGGTCTGTAGCGCCTCATCAGACTGATTGGAATAATAAAGCCGATACGCACAAAACCGAGTGGCATAATAATTCGGAGCATCAAACCGATTGGAATAATAAAGCTGATACGCATCAAACCGATTGGAATAATAAATCTGAGCATCAGACCGACTGGAACAATAAAGCTGATACGCATCAAACCGAGTGGCATAATAATTCGGAGCACCAAACTGATTGGAACAATAAAGCTGACGCGCATCAAACTGAGTGGCATAATAATTCGGAGCACAAAACCGAGTGGAATAATAATTCAGTTGAGAATAGTGAAACAACTTACAGCACTACTACAACTACTACCACTACTACTAACGAGCAGTTAGCTGATGCGCATAGAGATTTTTTGCATCGAAATAATATTCGTGAAAAAATCCATGCATATAGAAATAAGCCTCAAGTATCTTTTAATACTAATCCTTTGTTACCGCAAGATGTGCTTGAAATGGTAAGTGATTTGGATGCACAATCAAATAAAGCATCTGTAGAAAATTATATTAAGTCTATGGCTGAATCTAGTGTAATGGAGCCTAAAGAGCCGTCAGCGGAAGAGATAAATTTTATTAATGACTTCCAACAAAAGTTGCACGAGTTAAAACTATCGTTTTTAAATAATAGTGCGGTAACTGAAGCTACGGATCAGCTTACTAGACCAGCGCCTTATAATAAGTATGGCAATAAAAGTCCTATAGATCCAGCTCCTTATGCTAATAAAAGGCCTGTAGATCCAGCTCCTTATGCTAATAATAAGCCTGCGCCGCCGCCTGCTCCTTATAATAAGCCTGTAGCGCCGGCAGCTCCTAATAATAAACCTGGGCACAATGATAAGCATGAGCATAATAAGCCTGATGCGCACAATAAGCATGAGCATAATAAACATGAGCATAATAAGCCTGAGCATAATAATAAGCCTGAGCATAATGATAAGCATGATAATAATAAGCCTGCTGAGCATAATAAACATGAGCATAATGATAAGCATGATAATAAGCCTTCGCACAATGATAAACCTGAGCATAATAAACCTTCGCACAATGATAAACCGGAGCACAATAAACCTTCGCATAATGATAAACCTGAGCATAATAAACCTTCGCATAATGATAAACCTGAGCATAATAAACCTTCGCACAATGATAAACCTGAGCATAATAAACCTGGGCATAGGGAAGAACAAGTATCGAAAGATGCTACTCTTAAACAGATGCAGGATGAAGTTTTAAAGGTTAAGGAAGCTCTTGAGCATTTAAAGCAACAGAAAACTAAGACTCATGATACAATTTTTAGAGAAGTGGAGCCTAAGTTAAGTTACATTAAGCACACTGGCGCAGATGATGAGTTTGCAAGGCTTGATGAGTTGTTTGCAAATAATATGAGAGTGGAGCCATTTGGTAATAATGCATTTCCGGTTGATTGGATTAATATATCGTTGGCTGAGCTAATATCCATTCCTCAAGTGAATTGTGATTGGGCGACTCAGTCTAAGATTAGTCAGGCTTATCATAAGTATGGGCACTTGATTATAGGAAAAGAGCAAGAGAGCAGAAAATACTATATTGGTATTCCTGATACAGCAATGCGAAGCCGTAGAAATTCGATTGATATTGATAGAGTGATTGAGTTTGTACAGAAGCAAGGGCGCAAAGCTAGAGGGGTTGAGAATGGTTATTGGATAGCTCATTTATAAATTTTTGGAAGTAGCGGGAATACTCGCTACTTTTTTTTTGGTTAAAGTTTGAAACTGGTAGTTACGGTTATAATCTAATATAAAATATTATTTGAGAGGACGAGGAAATTGTGAGACTTAGGCGTGACCCTAGAGCAACATCTTATTTAGAAAACAGTGATAAAGTTATACAAAACCCAGTTGAATATAAAGGTAAATGGGCACAGTTATTTGGCAATAACAACTGTGTGCATGTTGAGTTTGGGAGTGGTAAAGGGGGTTTTATAACTCAGTTAGCTCATCTGAATCCAGATATTAATTATATTGCAGTGGAGAAGGCAGAAACGGTGGTGTATAAAGCGTGTAAGAGAGCTGATGATATGCCGAGTAATTTGTATTTTCTATATTTTGACGTAGCAGATTGTTTGGATATATTTGCAAATGGTGAGGTGGAAAGAATTTATTTAAATTTTTCGGACCCATGGCCTAAGGCAAGGTATGCTAAGAGAAGGTTGACATATAGGGATTTTTTGGATAAGTATAAACAAGTGTTAGTTGAGGGGGGAGAGATTCATTTTAAGACTGATAATAAGGGATTGTTTGCTTCATCGATAGAAGAGTTTTCTATGCGCAAATGGTTGATTAAAAATGTTAGTTTAGATTTACACAATGACGAGCAGACGGGGAATATAATGACAGAGTATGAGAATAAGTTTTCACAGTTAGGGTTTACTATTAACAGACTAGAAGCAGTTGCTCCGTAGAAGCCCCGTAGAAGCCGTTGCTCCGTAGAAGCTGTTGCTCCGTAGAAGCCGTTGCTCCGTAGAAGCCATTGCTCCACAATCACTAATATAACCTTATAATACTAGAAAATCATGCTATAAAAAGCTGATACCTTGAAATGGCTGTGGAGTTATAGTATAATTTGTTTTGGTATAGCTAAAATTTTTATAGGAGGTTAAGTTTATGACTATAACATTTAATGAAGAAAATTTTGAAACTGAAGCTCTAAGTTCAGATATCCCTGTATTAGTGGATTTTTATGCGGATTGGTGTGGACCATGTAAAATGATTTCTCCAATTATTGAGGAGTTAGCGCAAGAGTATGAGGGTAGAGCTAAAATCGGTAAAGTAAATACTGATGATAATAAAAAACTTGCTACTACTTATAAGATTATGTCTATCCCAACAATTTTGTTATTTAAAAATGGCCAAGTGGTGGATACTGTAATGGGTGCAGTTCCAAAAACTAAACTTGAAAGTAAAATTAACGCTGTGCTTGATAGTGAATAATTAGAAATAGACCGAACTATGCTCGGTCTATTTTGGTGTAATTATTTATTTTCTTTGTTTTCTTTGTTTGCATTAGGAGACTGCTGTTTATTGTACGGTATGTTGGGGGCGGGAATTACGTCCGCGGCCTCCAGTTTAGGTAAATATACATGTTGCTGCTCAAGGCGTTTATCTATCCAGCGATTTGTAACGATGATTATTACTGCCGCTATAGGACATGCGACAAACATTCCAAATGCACCAGCGATTCCTCCACCTATAGTTACACTAGATATAATCCAAAAAGGTGTGATGCCTAATGAGTCGCCTAATATTTTTGGCCCTAAATATAGCCCATCAAATTGTTGTATTACAATTATAAATACGATTAGTAACAAAGCAGGCATAATGCCTTCAAATAAAGTTATTAGCACTGCTGGGATGGCACCGATAAAAGGTCCAAAGTAAGGTATCATGTTAAATACCCCAAGTATTAGAGCTAGTAATAATGCGTATGGATTGTTCATAAGCCACAGTCCAAAGAAACATATAATACCAATTATTAATGAGTCTAGTGATTTACCTACAAAGAAACGAATCATCATATAATGAGATTCTTTACATAGGTTTAAAAACCTAACTGCCTGATCTCTCTTTAGTACTGCATAGACAAATCGGGTGCTACCATTTGCAAACGTTTCTTTTTGACCTAATACATAAAGAGCAACGATAAAAGCAATAATCGTATCAAAAAGTAAGCCAGTTAAATTCACAGTACTTGTAACTATAGTAGAAAATATAGTATTTAATGAATTTAAAATAAGATCTATAATAGAATTAATATCTATAAAGTCAAATGCTTCGGCAACGATTTCTGTAGGAATTACTGGCAAAGTAGCGTTAACATACATTTCAGCTTCTAGTAAGAATGCTGAGATATTGTTGATATAACGTTGTGCGTTATTCACAAAGAATGTTATATTATCCATCAGTTGAGGGATAAGAACACTTATAAACAAATAGATAGCGCCAAATAAGCATCCATATACAATGGCTATAGATTTACGCCTAATAGACCTATATTGCTTAGGTTCTGTAGGTTTAAAGTGTTTAATAAGATGCCTTTCAAAAAAGTTCATGGATGGATTCATTAAGTATGCAATGGCAAGGCCAGCGATAAGAGCATCAAAGACACCTATAAAAGCTCCAAATCTACTGAATAGTTCTGGGAAAAACGTATCAGTAGTGGAAGAAAACCTAAATATTAGTATAGATACAGCTACAACTAGTATAGCGTACACAGAGATTTTTAGATATTTTAAATCGGCTAATTTTTTCATAACTCCTCCTTTCTTAAATACAACAGATATATAAACTTTAACTTTAGTATAACATAGTTTTTGTATAAAGGGAAGGACAAATTCAGCTTATACAAAAATTGGTATAAACAATCATATTTCACTAATTAGAGTGTCGGCTAAAAATTAAAAAAGTATTCATTGTCTATGTATTTTTCTACACTACAAAAAAACCCAGTCTAAACTGGGTTATTTTACTAACGGTATATATTGTGCGTAGCCTTGTTGTTCCATTTCTTCTAACGGTATAAATTTTAGTGCAGCGCTGTTTATGCAGTATCGCTCGCCGCCTTTATCTGTAGGACCATCTGGAAATACATGGCCTAGGTGGATGTTTGATAGAGCCGTTCTAACTTCGGTACGAATCATTCCATGAGTTGTGTCCATTACTTCTTTTATTAAGTCTTTTGATATTGGAGCAGAAAAGGCTGGCCAGCCACATCCACTATTAAATTTGTCACTTGAAACAAATAATGGTTGCCCAGAAACTATGTCAACATAAATGCCTTGACTAAATTCTTCATCATATTCATTGGTGAATGGGCGTTCAGTAGCATTAAATTGAGTTACTTCAAATTGAGTGGGTGTTAACCTTTTTTCTAGCTCTGCTGATGTGTAGTGTTTATATTTAGCATTTGGGTCAAAGGCAGATTGTGCTATTTCATAAGTTGCTGAACCTATGTGACAATAGCCTTGAGGATTTTTTTCTAAATATTTTTGGTGATAATCTTCTGCCAAATAATACATTTGTAAAGGAAGATTTTGAATTAAAATCCTTTTTTTATATTCCAATTGTAGGTCATCTAAAGCTTTTTGGATTATAGGTTCATCAGCTGGGTCAGTGTAATATACGCCGGTTCTATATTGAGAACCTACATCATTACCTTGCCTATTAAGAGCCGTTGGGTCTATAGCCTTAAAAAACGTTTTTAGCAAAAACGGTAGTGTTATTGCATCTTCGTCATAAAACACAGCAACCGTTTCTACAAATCCAGTAGTGTCAGTACATACTTCTTTATACGTTGGCTTAGAGTCAACATTTCCATTTGCATAGCCTACAGTAGTTTTTAGAACGCCATAGATTTTTCGTAAAAATTTTTCAAGACCCCAAAAGCAACCGCCAGCTAGATAGATTTTTTTCATAAGATACCTCCTAAAAAATATGGGATTGAGAGTCTCAACCCCACTGATTGTATTTTATTGGTCAATAGCCGCTAGAGCAACTGTATTTAACAAACTCCAAGGACTGTTAAAATAAGGTTGGAAGAAGAAGTCTACCATAGCAAGTTCTTCAACAGTCATTTCGTTTTGGATTACTACAGAAAGTGTGTTCATATATTGAGTTAAGTCTATAGCGCTAATGATTTGGCCACCTAGAACGCGTCTAGTTGTTTTATCATACACTAAAGTTACCGTTGCATCTTCATGAGTTGGCATAAATGCAGGGCGGTAAGGAGCTGTAATGGTTACGCTTGCCGCGTCTACTCCTGCTGTGTTTTTAGCTGCTTCTTCAGTAAGACCAGTTGCAGCAATATTGTGTTGGTAGATTTTTATACCAGAAGTACTTTGCGTACCCATATATTTTAGCGTTGGTTTTACTAGGTTTCTAGCAACTAAAGTACCCATTCTTACTGCGTTAGTAGCAAGTGGAACGTATCTTTTTTCGTTAGTTGGATTGTATGATACAACACAGCAGTCACCAGCAGCAAAAACGTCTGGTTGGCTAGTTTGCATATACTCATCAATAACGATAGCGCCGTTTGGTAGCATATCAAGTTGGCCAGCAAGTAGCTTAGTATTTGGAGCAAAGCCAATGCATAGTGCAACTAAATCAGCTTCATATTCACCTTTATCAGTTACAACTTTAGAAACTTTACCATCAGTGCCTTCAAATTTGCTTACTTTTTGGCTTAATGCAAGATTTACGCCATGGTCTTTAAATGCAGTTTCAGCCATATCAGTGTAAGTTTTATCTAAATATTTGTTCATAATTCTTGTCTCAGCATCAATTAGCGTTGTGTTTTTACCAAGCATTTCAAACGCTTCCGCAAGTTCAACACCAATGTAACCTGCGCCAATTACAACTACGTTTTTAGCATCTTTAGCTTTTTCAATGATAGCTTGTGCATGATAATAGTTTTTGCAAAGTACGATGTTTTCTAACTCGCCACCTTCAAATCTTGGAACGATTGGCCACGAGCCTAAAGTTACAATAAGTTTATCGTAAGTGTCTTCAAATTCGTTGCCAGATTTAAGGTCTTTAACTTTAACCTTTTTACCTGCAATATCTACAGCAAGAACGTCATGTTCCATTTTAGTATTTACGCCAAGTTCTTGCAACTGCTCAGGAGAGCTATAGAATAAACTATTTGAGTCAGGAACAACGCCTGCAACATTTAGAGCTATACCACAAGATAAAAACGAGATATTGTTATTGCGTTCGTATACGGTAATTTGCGCATCTGGATATAATGCTTGAGTGTTAATTACTGCTGCCGTACCAGCATGAGTGCATCCTATTACTATTACTTTCATGGAAATCTCCTTCAAATATTTAAATTTAGCTTAATGCCATAATTATAATATCACTTATATTTTTTGTAGTCAACGGGAATTTTGTCATATGCTTAATTAATTTTTAATTAATATTTAGTAATAATAATTATTAAACTTCTATATCTTCTTCACGCTCAGGAATTACATAAATATTAATATTATCTCTATCTTGTAACATCATTCTATACAGGTGGTAAGGTTGCTCTATATCTAAAAATCCATTAGAGTTATCAGTAATATACACACAATTTTTTTCTGTTAAAGTTACAGGAATAGCTTTATTGTTTTCAATAATATTCATAAATTGCTCATAAACAGATAAGGTGGTGTAGTGATTTGTATATATATCAGCAACGTTAACACCAGGGGTCATCCCCACCCATTCTAACTGCCTGTCATGTGTAATTCCAAATCTAAATGTAAATACACCAGCACTATCCATATACCTAACGATTCTCTTTACGATAGTCTCTATTTTTTTGACATTAGATTTTGTAATGTTAGCAGGAACATTGATTTGGCTATTTGAGCTATCTTCATCTTCTTTTTCCTGAACAATAGGATATAGAGAAATATTTTTGTAATTATCCCTTAAAACAGTTATGCTTAAAATTTGTTTGTAGTCTTTAATCTGTTCAAACACGCACATGCCTTCTTCGATGTTTAGCAGAGACTCAACCTCTATTTCAGCTTGCTCACTATCAATCAAATAGATTTCCAAATCATTGCGGAAATATTGGTAACATCTGTAAGGGATAGTAAGGATTTGATGAGTTTCTTCTATATCATCTAAGTCCTCACAAACGAAATAGTCGGGCAAATTAATTTTAAGTTCCTCAGCCATAACGATTTGTTTAACGCGGTCGGTAAGCAATGTGCGGGCTGCAAAGTTTGGATATACGGGCAAAGCACCATCTAACTCATCGGTGGTGCCTTCTAAAATGTTGGTAGTAAAAATCATGCAATCAGTGCGTAGAGCTAAACGTTCTAAATTAGAGCGGTCAAACGGTGCCACTAGGCAAGTGGTAGCATAGTCAGCAGCTATATTATCTACATCTTGGTCTAGCAAAATAGTTTCTATGCCTCGCTTTTTAGCTTCAATACATAAAAGCATCGAGGTAATATTAGCTCCGACGATACCTATACTATTTATTTTCCTAATATTCATAAATTTTTTTAGCACAGAGACTGGCTCCATGCTATCCTCCTTTTCAAAGTGCTATAATATATATTGAACTGTGGCAATTGTGTGGTCAAGGTCTTTTGCATAAGGATTTATACATAATATAATAGGTTCTCTAATAGATAGCCCTGTCATAGAATGCATAGAGTCATCAAGTAGCAATAATCCATATACATGAGATTGCCCGGTTGCTGGGTCAATGCCTTTTACTAGCAAGTCTTCTGAGTAGTTATCAAGAAGCCCTTGCAACTGAGGAACAGTGTCTAGCGCTAAAAATACTGCCTCGTCGTCTTCAAAAACTTGTAATTGCTCATATTTAATTGGATTTAGTAAAAATAAATCTGCTTCTTGAGATTGTAGCCTTAAAATAAACATCATATTGTGCTCCATAACATATTGGTCTTCGTTTGACCAGTCACCGTAAAATACTTCAATGTTAGCATTTTGAGTTTCTTTTAAAGATGCAACGTATTGGTCATACCTTTCATCAATAGTAAAAATTTGGCCAAGCGCTAAGATATTGGTTCCGTAGCTAGGTATATCTGGGGCCATTATTATGTCTAGGGTTATTACAATAGCTACGATTACAACTAAAATATGAAACTTATAATACTCCCAAACGTAACTAGCCTTTTCCTTAAAGGACATTTCTTTAAGCATTTCTCTATTATTTTTCATCAACAACACCTTCCTTAACAATACTATGCCCCCCTTTTAATTAAATTATCAACATGTTATACTACTATTAATTTTCTTTATAATTTTGCCATAGGTGTAATATATAATAGTTAATGAAAAAAAATCTATTAGGAGGTTGAAAGATGAATTTTCTAGATAAACTTGAACGTAAGTTTGGAAGGTTTGCTATTCCAAATTTAATGTTGTACTTAATGTTTGGTCAAGGTATCGTATTTATTGCGTCATTGATTAATCCTAGTTTGCTTTACAATTTTGTTTTTAGCTGGCCACTAATTTTACAAGGTGAGATTTGGCGGTTAGTTACATTTATTTTTATGCCTGCGTCTAACAGTGTAATTTGGTTTATGCTAATTGTAGTAATTTACTATAGTATAGGTTCGCAATTAGAAAGAGCGTGGGGAACATTCCATTTTAACTTTTACTATTTCATTAGTGTAATAAGTACTGTAATAGTTTGTATTTTATTTGGCATTTCAGGTAATATAGCAACATATATAAACATGTCACTATTTTTATCTTATGCAACTTTGGTGCCAGAAGCTACATTTTATTTTTACTTTATTATTCCCGTAAAAGCTAAGTATATGATTTATTTCTATTTTGTTATACTAGGTTTGGATGTGCTAAGTTATGGTATTACAAGGTTTTTCTTAATTGTCGCGTCTTTAACAGGGTATATTATATTTTTTGTTATTCCTATGCTTAGCGGCAGACGTATGAGGCCTAAGCGTACTGGTTCATATGATAATGCTGTGTATCATCAGCAAAATAGGAGAAAAGAGCAGGCCAAGGATATGCCAAAAGGTAAGGCTGGGGTAACTAAACTAGCATTTCATAAATGTGAGGTTTGTGGTAAAACAGAAGTGGATGCGCCAGATATGGAATTTAGGTATTGTTCTACTTGTGGTAAGGAATTTTGTATTGAGCATTTAAAAAGTCATGAGCATTAGAAGTGATATCGCCCCCTTCAAAGGGGGCCAGGGGCTTCGGCCCCGCCATTTGGAACAACTCGACAGCATTAATAATGGGGGAATGGGGGCCACACTTTAGAAAAACTCGACTACCTTTATATAAAAAGGTTAATCGAAAATTTTTCATTTGTTAGAACATATAAGGAGATATAATATGAAGTTAATTATACCTACACAGGATTTGGCGGATAAAATACAGCAGTTTAAAGCTGAATATAATCGAGAGGTTATACCGGGTGCAAACGGCTTAAACTCATATGATTCAATTGATGAATGGGTAGAGCATGTAACTTTATTAGCAAATAAAAACAGCTGCCCTAAGGAACTAGTGCCATCTAGCACATTTCTTGCAATTGAAGATAATGAAATTGTAGGCGTTATAGATATACGCCATCATCTAAACCATCCTATTTTAAGTAAGTGGGGCGGGAATATAGGATATTCTATTAAGCCGTCGCAGCGTAATAAAGGGTATGGCAAGGAAATGTTAAAGCATGGATTGGCACAGGCTAGGAATTTAGGATTATATGAAGTGCTAATTTCTTGCTCTGCTGATAATATAGCAAGTAAAAATATTATTACCGCAAATGGTGGTATATATGAACGGTCTGTTGATATTGATGGTACAATGGTACAGCGCTATTGGATTGCACTAGGTGAATAATAAAATAAGAAATCCACAACTGCTGTGGATTTTTTGTTTTTTACAAATATCTCCAATAGTTTATTATTCCAATAATATTTTTTCCAATAATACACCAATTCTAAATTGTATAATAACTAGGCTAATATGTAAATACTTGACATAAACACGTCCATCTAATTTCCAGATATTAAAAATAAGCTAAGATAAGCTTAAGCGTAGCTATTTTTTAACTAAAATTAGATTTACAAATTAATATAATAACTTACAAAGGAGAATACATATGGGAATAAATATTGAACTTACAGGGCTAGCTATGTTTGCACAAGGAATTTTAAGCTTTTTTACGCCATTTGTAATACCTATAATACCTCTATACATACTATATTTATCCGCTGGAGCACTTAATGCTGCTGGTGAGGAAGATGAGGTAGGGACTTGTATTGAATATAATCTATTTTCAGTTTTTATTAATACTATTTTTTTCGTATTGGGGATTAATTGCGCTTTTATTATACTTACTATTAATTTTTCTTCAATAGGAAAGTTTTTATTAACTAATCAAGCTGAATTTAGACGCTTAGGAGGATTATGTATACTAATGCTCGGTGTGTTTCAAGTAGGCACATTTGATGTTAGAGCAAAAACTTTAAATCATGAAGATAAAAAATTATCCGTGCAGGCGCTTAGATTGCAGATGAACCCAGGTGTAGCTTTAATAATTGGCTTTATTTTAAGTTTCGCGTGGACTCCTTATGTTGGTTCAATTTTAACGTCTATAATTATTATGATTTCATCAACTCGCTCCGTTTTTACCGGCATAGTTTTAATGGTAATGTATACGCTAGGCTTTGCATTTCCGTTTATAGTAATAGGAACTTTAACGACATATATTTTCAATATAATAGATAGAAAAAAAGATGTGATTATACCTAGCACCAAACTAGCTGGGGCTATTATGGGTCTTATGGGAGTGTTTATGATGACCGGTCTTACCGATCAACTGGAAAATCATAAGCCACAAACGAACTTTGCCGTTGTGGATGAAGTGGAAAATAGAATGTATGAAGCTTTAAATGTCCTTAATGATGTTGTAAGACAGTTTAAACATACGATAGCTAATGCTCGTGCTATTCCTAGAGAGCAAGAAGTTAAAGCATTTGCTAAAGATTTTTGTTTATTAGACCAATACGGCTTTACTCATACACTGGAACAATATAAAGGAAAGATTGTTTTTCTTAACTTTTTAGCTACATGGTGTGACCAATCGGTTTATATGATGAAAGAAGTGCAGGATTTATATGAAGCGTATGGGTATAATGCAAATGATATTGTGGTACTTAGCATTGTCGCACCGCAAACTGAGCAGAATCCTTTTAGTAAGGACCTTGAGTTAGCTGATATGAAAAAATTTATTAAAAATAAAACTGTTACCTATCCTGTTATGTTTGACCTTTCGGGCGACATTACTCGTTCATATATGTTAGAAGCGTATCCTGCCACTGTGATGATTGATACAGATGGAGATGTGTTTGGATACGTTCCTGATACATTAACTCTAGAAATGATGGTAAATGTAATTGACCAAACTGTGGCGCATTCTGAGGTAAGTGACCTTATTGAATATTTGCCTGCGTGGATGGAAGAGGACAATACTCATTATGGTAGACATAGTTAAAACATGTTTTATCGCAAAAAAAAGCTCCTAAAAATTTAGGGGCTTTTTTTATTATCAGGAGTTGTAGTTTTGATTCCAAATTTTTTACCATGAAATCTCGAAAATATATTCGCCTTGTACGGTTGGTTTAACTAATACGCTATATTGAGTGCCATCTCCACTCAATCCGTCTGATGTAGTCCAAGAATGTTCTGGCGATAAAGTAGTTGTAAACTCCTGAGCAGTAGATTCGTTTGCCTTCATTAATTGCACATCAACAGAGCCAGGATTAGTGGATGCACTAGTTATTGTAAAGTTTTTAGTATCATGACTTGTGAAGTCCCAAAGAGATTTATACTCGCTAGTACTTGTAAATTCTAATGTAGCATCTGTGTACAATTGTTTACCATTTTCATCCTCCACATAATATTCATCATCAAAGTCTATAGATACTACTAATAAATTTGCAGGCTTTGCTTCCGCTATGCTATATGCCCATCCTAAGCTAGTTGATATTAATATACCTGATACTATGCCTAAAGTTAAAATTTTTTTGTTCATTGTACTACCTCCTTATTAATTATTAATAATAAATTCTAATTTAATTATTCTAATAGGTTGTTGTGTTAATCTCTAGATATAATAATAGTATAATTTAAAATTGTATGCTAGTCAATATAATTGGTATAATATGTCCAAGTTTGTTATAATTATCTTAATTGTAATCGAAAATACTACTAAAAAGCATTAACATGTCTGTCCAAAAATAATTCAATGTTATAAAATAGAAAAATATGTCTGTCCTAATTCAATAGATTACTACAATTCGCCTGTACAAATATTAAGTAACCTGAAAAAAAACTTTTTGTTGACAAATCTAGATATAAATATTATAATAGCTTTGTAGCATAAAAAACTTTCTGTGCTAGCCGGGGAGGTAGCGGTGCCCTGTACTTGCAACCCGCTGTAGCAAGGGTGATGCTTCGGCTGAGGCAGCATCTTGTGAGGCTCTGCCTCTAGAAAGTGGTGTTGACGATTGGGTCTCACGCAATAGGTCTTTATGAACCGGGTCAGGTCTTGACGGAAGCAGCCCTAAGTAAAGTCGCTTATGTGCCGTGAGGGTGCCTGGTCTGAGCTAACTACTAGAGTAACGCTTGTAAGGTGTTGTCGAAGCCAAGTGCACAGATTTAAAAATCTATTATACATTTCGTATGATAGATTTTTTTTTGTGTTCAGTTTTTTTAGTAGCGCATACTGCTTTTTTTGACGAGTTAATTTGGAAAATTATAAAAACATGTGTAGTAAAGCGTGGTTTGGGTAAAATTAAATGATAGTAGGTTGTCAGTTTATGTAACACTATGTTATACTCAACTAAAATAAAAGAATGTAGGTGAGAACAATTGAAAGGGTTATTTGAGAAGATATTCGGAACACATTCTGAAAGGGAACTTAAAAGAATTGAACCAATTATACAGAAGATAGAGTCTTACGACAATGCTATGCAACAGCTTTCTGATGAACAGATTAAAGAGAAGACTGAGGAATTTAAGCGTCGTATTGAGGAAGGCGAGTCATTAGAGCATATTTTACCTGAAGCTTATGCTGTTTGTCGCGAGGCTTCGGCTCGGATTATGAATATGAAGCATTATAGGGTACAACTTATTGGTGGGGTAATACTTCACCATGGCCGTATTGCTGAGATGAGAACAGGGGAAGGTAAAACTTTGGTTGCGACTTTACCAGCTTATTTAAATGCATTGTCTGGCAAAGGCGTTCATGTTATTACGGTAAATGATTACCTAGCAAGTCGTGATGCACAAGAGATGGGTACGCTTTATAACTTTCTGGGGCTTACTGTTGGCTGTATTGTTAGTAATATGGATAATAATGCAAGGCGCGCCGCTTATAATTGTGATATAACTTATGGTACGAACAATGAGTTTGGTTTTGATTATTTGCGTGATAATATGGTGCTTTATTCACATGAGATGGTGCAACGCGATTTAAATTATGCGCTTATTGATGAGGTTGACTCGGTTCTTATAGATGAGGCTAGAACTCCGCTTATTATTTCTGGACAAGGCGCTAAGTCTACTCATTTGTATAAGGCGGCTGATATTTTCGTTAGGCGGTTGAAGAAGGGTCAGTTGCTAGGTGAGGAGTCTGCTATGGCGACTCTTATGCGTGAGGAGATTGAGGAGGAAGGCGATTATATTGTTGATGAAAAGCAGCGTTCAGTTACTTTAACTGCTGAAGGGGTTAAGAAAGCAGAGCAGTATTTTGGTATTGAAAACTTAGCTGACCCTGAGAATATGGAAACTCAACATCATATTACTATTGCGCTTAAGGCTCATAATCTTATGCATCTGGAGAAGGATTATATTGTTAATGATGAGCAGGAGATTGTTATTGTAGATGACCACACCGGCCGTCTTATGGATGGTAGAAGATACTCAGATGGGCTTCACCAAGCTATTGAGGCTAAGGAAGGTGTTGAGGTTAAGAAGGAAAGTAAAACGCTTGCTACTATTACGTTCCAGAACTTTTTCAATCGTTATACTAAAAAGGCTGGTATGACTGGTACTGCTCTTACTGAGGAAAGTGAGTTTAGGGAGATTTATGGGATGGACGTTATAGTTATTCCAACTAATAGACCAGTCCAACGTATTGACCATGTGGATATAGTTTATACAACTGAAAATGGTAAGTTTAAGGCTATTATTGAAGATATTAAAAAGTCGGCTGAAGTTTTGCAACCGGTTTTAGTTGGTACAGTAACTATTGATACTTCAGAGCATTTGAGTAAGCTGCTTAAAAAGGAAGGTATTAAGCATCAGGTGTTAAATGCTAAGTATCATGCGCAGGAGGCGGAAATTGTTGCTGCTGCTGGTAGAAAAGGTGCTGTTACTATTGCAACTAATATGGCTGGCCGTGGTACGGATATTAAGCTTGAAGAGGGTGTGCAGGAGCTTGGAGGGCTTAAGATAATTGGTACAGAGCGCCATGAGTCTCGTCGTATAGATAATCAGCTTAGAGGGCGTGCTGGTCGTCAAGGTGACCCTGGGGAGTCTACATTCTATTTAGCGTTAGAGGATAATTTAATGAGGCTATTTATGCCTGAGACTACGCTTAAGATGTTTAATTCGTTAGGTTTAACCGAGGATGAGCCTATTGTGCATAGTGTTTTATCTAAAACAATTGAGCGTGCGCAGTCTAAAGTGGAGGCTAATAACTATGGTATTCGTAAACACTTACTAGAGTATGACCGGATTATGAATGAGCAGCGTGAGATTATTTATGGTGAGCGTTATAAGGTTTTAACTAATGAGAATATCCGCGATAATATTTTAAATATGGCTAAAGATGTTATTAATACTGCTGTTGAAAATGGAATTGAAGGTGTGGAGTATCCTGAGGATTGGGAGTTAGCTAAGCTTATGGAGCATCTTAATACTATAATTCCATTTGGCGAGGTTGAGTTTACCGAAGATGAGCAGAAGGATTTAACAGAGCAGAAGTTAAAGGATTTGTTATTTGAAAAAGCGCAAGAGATGTATTTGGCGAAGGACGCAGAGCTTGGGGATAAGTTGCGAGAGATTGAGCGTGTAATGTTGCTTAAGGTAATTGACCAGAAGTGGATGGACCACTTGGATAATATTGAGCAAGTAAGACAGGGTATTAATTTGCAAGCTTATGGCCAACGTAATCCGCTAGTGGAATATAAATATGTAAGTTTTGAGATGTTTGAGGAGATGACAGAAAACATTAAGCATGATACAGTTAAAGCGCTGTTCCATGTTAGAAGTACGCCAAATCAGGATATTAAGCGAGAGCATGTATTTAAGGGTGCTGTAACTAATCATCAGGATACGAGCCTAGGCGCTAAACCGGTGGTTAAAGTGGAGAAGATAGGACGTAATGACCCTTGCACTTGTGGAAGTGGTAAGAAATATAAAAATTGTTGTGGTAATGTTTAGAATGTTTAGAAAGTGAAGTGATAATTTGTTAGTTTTAGAACAATTAAATCTAAGTTTAGTAAGTTATAAGCAAAAAATAGCCGAGATGGGGAACTCTCTTTGACATTGCTAACGTTAAGAAAAATATAGCACGGCTTGAGGAACAATCTGGTGAAGCTGATTTTTGGAGTGATATGGATAATGCGCAGAAGGTTTTGCAGGAGCTTAAGTTAGAGAAGGAGATAGTGGGCGGTTATAAGAAGCTTGTATCTATGTATGATGATGTATTAACGTTAATTGAGATGGGTATAGAGGAGCAGGATGAGGATTTGGCGCAAGAGGCTATTGAAGAGGCGGATGCGTTTAAAACTTATTATGAACAGATGCGAATTGCCACCTTGTTAGATGGAGAGTATGATAGAAACAATGCGATAATTGCCCTTCATGCAGGTGCTGGAGGAACTGAGGCTTGTGATTGGAATAATATGTTGCTTAGGATGTATACAAGATGGGCGGAGCGAAAAGGTTATAAGGTTCAGTTGCTGGATATGTTAGATGGAGAGGAAGCAGGGGTTAAGTCTGTTACGTTGCAGATTAATGGCGATAATGCTTACGGATATTTAAAGTCCGAGAAAGGTATACACCGCTTAGTTAGGATTTCGCCTTTTGATTCGTCGGGCAGAAGACATACTTCATTTGCGTCTTGCGATGTTATGCCTGAATTATCTGATGATATTGAAGTGGATATTAAAGATGAGGACCTTAATATTGATACGTACCGTTCATCTGGAGCTGGTGGCCAACATGTTAATACAACTGATTCAGCAGTACGAATAACCCATTTGCCAACGGGAATTGTGGTGCAGTGTCAAAATGAGCGGTCGCAAATTCAAAATAGAGAACGATGTATGAAAATGTTACGTGCTAAACTGTTTGAAAAAGAGAGAGAAGAACAGATGCTAAAGATTGATGGTATTAGAGGAGAAAAGAAGGAGATTGGATGGGGTAATCAAATTCGTTCTTACGTATTTCATCCATATAATATGGTAAAGGACCACCGTACTAATGAGGAGATGGGTAATACAGGAGCTGTTATGGATGGAGATATAGATAGGTTTATTAATGCTTATTTAAGTTGGCGTAGAAACGCATAATAAATATGTTAATAGAAAGGAACTTAGTATGTTAATTGTACAAAAATTTGGAGGAAGTTCAGTTGCAAATACACAGAGAGTTATGAATGTAGCACAAAGAGTTGCGCAGTCATACAAAGATGGCAATGAGGTTATTGTTGTGCTTTCGGCCCAAGGAGATACAACAGATGAGCTTATTTCTAAAGCTAAGGAAATTACTGTTAATCCCCCAAAAAGAGAATTGGATATGCTACTTACAACAGGGGAACAGCAGTCTGTAGCATTAATGGCAATGGCGCTTTCGGAGTTAAACATACCGGCTATATCACTTAATGGCTATCAAGTTAATTTAAGAACTACGTCTGATTACACAAATGCGCGTATAAGAAATATAAAAACTAGTCGTATTAAAACTGAGTTGGCGCGTCGCAATGTGGTAATAATAACAGGGTTTCAGGGTGTTAATCGGTATGAAGATTTAACTACGCTAGGCAGAGGAGGCTCTGATACAACTGCGGTGGCGATTGCAGCGGCTATTCATGCAAATAAGTGTGAAATTTATACGGATGTAGAAGGAGTATATACTGCTGACCCAAGGGTTGTGCCTAATGCGACTAAATTAGATGAGATTAATTATAACGAGATGTTAGAGCTAGCTTCTCTAGGTGCAAAGGTATTGCACAATCGTTCGGTGGAGCTTGCTAAGAAATATAATGTAGATTTAGTTGTACGTTCAAGTTTAACTACAGCCGAGGGTACGGTTGTTAAGGAGGTTACTATGGAAAAAATGTTAATTAGCGGAGTTGCTGGAGATGATAATGTGGCAAGGATTTCGCTTCTTGGGATAGAAGATAAACCAGGCAAAGCATTTCAGATATTTTCTACGCTAGGTAAAAACAAAATAAATGTAGATATTATAATTCAATCGATAGCAACTGATGGGAGACGCAATATTTCGTTTAGCATTGATAAGGATTATCTTAATGAGGCTAAAGAGATTGTGGATTCTAATGCGAAGAGATGGGGAGCGACTGGAGTTGAGTATGATGAGAACTTGGCTAAAGTGTCGGTAGTAGGCGCTGGGATGGTGGCTAATGCTGGTGTTGCTTCTAAGGTGTTTGAAGCTATGTATGATGAAGATATTAATATTCATATGATTTCTACTTCGGAAATTAAGATTTCTGTATTAATTGATAATGGAGATATGAAGCGAGCTATGCGTGCAATCCATGATAAATTTGACTTAGGACAATAAAGAACTAAATATTCTAATTATCTAATTTATACAAATCATACAATTTTCCGATTAACCATAACTTTTTTGCCATATAATTGCCATATAATTACCATTGAATTTCCATAATTTTTTGGTATAATTATCTAAATGGATATACAAACAACTCTCCCCCCTGTCAGCACCACAGCTGACATCCCCCTCTACAGGGGGACTTGGTTGGGACTAGGGGCTTTGCTCCATACCATGGATACTTCCGGAGTCCTAAGTGCCGATTGCTCTCCATGATTTTAAAGGATTTTTTATATTTTAACAAAGATGTTTACAAAATTAGGAGATGATAATATGATGAAAAAATGGTTAATTGGTGCAATGATTATTAGTACAGCATTAAGTTTAGGTACTGTTTATGCTAAAGACGGTTCCCATTGCAAAAAAAAAGAGGATATAGAACAGCAGGCAAAAGAAGCTGGATTATCAGTTGAGGATTATAAAGAAAAGATGCATGCTGAGCATTCTAAAGAGGCTGAAGCTATAATTTCTAGAGGTGCTGAGGCGGCAGGCATTAGCGTTAGTGAGTATAAAGAAAGAGTACTAGCTGAGCATGAGGCAGAGCTTGCTAAGAAAGCTGCTGAAGAAGGTATTAGCGTAGACGAGCTAAAACAACAACACCATCATAAACATTTGACTAAAAGAGCTGAGGAAGAAGGAATTAGTGCTGATGAGTTAAAAGCTAAGATGGATGAGAAGGTTGCTGAACATGCTAAAGAAGCCGGTCTATCAGTTGAGGATTATAAAAAAGAAATGGAAATCCATAGAATTATTATGCGAAATAGTAAAAGCAAATAGGCGATTGTATCGCCTATTTTTTTTAGCTGTAAAATTCTATATCAGTTGGCTCTAAACCAAAATGTGGGATTAGGCTTTTTATAAAGTTTAATTTAGTAGCTAGACTGCATGTGCTATTTAAATATATATTATCAGCAATTTTAGTTTTATAGCCACCGTGTTCAATTGCGCATAGTCTTCCTTTAAATGTATCGCTAGCAACTAGGTTTAGTAAAACTATAGCATTTATCTCATATAAATACTTACATATTTTATATAAACAATCTGACCAATTAGATACTTCAATAGCATTCATATTATCGCCCATTGTAAAGTGAGTAATTTTGGTGCTTATATCATTATCATTTAAACTATAAATATTGTCGGGTACAATTTTAAATGTAGCAGGATACGGCCATATTTCAATAAACCGCTTAGTTAAATGCATTGTACGCTTTCTAATTTCATCTTCGTCCCATTTATCTAAATTCGCAAGATATTTATTAAGATAAACTAAGCTATCTTTATAACCATTTTCGATATTCTGCTTTTCTTTAAAAGATTTATTGCTAAGCTTTGAATTGTAGCCGCTATACGTTAAATTTCCTATAGTGTTTAAATACGACTCATGAATTTCTCTATAGTTTATCCCTAACTCACGTTTCCAAGTTGGGGTTAATTTTTTAGGCATAATATGTTCTATCGTTAAACTTTTATTTGACATATCAAGCTGCTCTTTATTTCCGTACGTTTCTAGCATTTCAAATAAGTAATTTTTATTTTTACTAGCCATATTATAAATATTCTTAAACTCCAAAGCTTCTTCTACTGTTTTATCTGTAGGGAAATCCTTCTGTTGCCTACCTTTGCTTGCAAGAACATGACCTAAAACTAAATCGTAGTTTTCACCTGAAAAATGGTCATTAGCTTTTACTTCCTTACCTAACACAACAAAAATTTTATTTAACTTATTAGTAGACAAATCGCAAATTAATCGTCTAATAATAAAACTTTGGATTATTTTAAGACAATTTATAGCCTGGTTAATATTTAGCTTTCCTTCATTATAATCGTTTAATAATTCTAGTAAAAATGGATAACTTACAGATACTTCTAATCGATTTATTCGCGTTATCTGTGTACGTAGCGGACTATCTACATCAGTTGTTATAAGTTTATAGTACTTTGAAAATTTTAGTAAATCTTTAAGCAGCTCATATATATCGCTATTTTGAATTTTTACAAATTGCTTAAATGCTATATATACTTTAGATTGGGTAGGGATTATCCGCTGTTTTATGCTTAAATAATCTCGGATAAACTCACTTACATTGTTGCAAGTGTTGCTCTCAATTTTATGCCAATAGTTATTATATATATCTTGTTGCTCTTGTTGGGATTTGCGCAGTAAAATAAAATTTCTAATTCTATCTGCTTCAGTTAAATCTAAACCTGTAGAATTTAAGCTTTCAAAAATAAGCTGAGGGTCATCTTCACCGTCTTTTAATTCCACATCCACTATTATTAGCCGTGTAATTACAGCGTATATATTTAGTATTTTAGTTAAATCCAAGCGCTCATAAAAATATTTATAATTTAAAGTAATGTTAGAGTTTGCCACTAAATTATCACGCTCGAATAGAGCATCATAGGCAATTTTATCATCTTTAATAGGAGCTAATTTTATGGGGTTATTATTGTATTTATCTATTAAATAACTCTCTCTTATTATAGTAGGAAGATTTACTAATTGTACCTTATCTTCAATTTGATTAATATTATCTTCTAAAAAATGTGCGATTGCTAATAGCAATATAGATATAGTAGTAAGTCGTTGCTGGCCATCAATAATAAGATAGTTTTTATAGCCAAAATAAATAGAAACCATAGCGCCAATAAAGTAGTTTGGTTTGTTATAAGCAATAACAAGTTCAATATCATCAAACAAGCGTTTACACTGCTCATTTTGCCAGTTATAATTACGCTGATATACAGGAATAGTAAACTTTTTATCTTTCCCTTCTAAGAAATCACATAAATATTTTTGTTTAGCATCCATACAAGCCTCCTTATTTTTACTAATATTATATCCATAATTTGGTTATAATAAACATTACCAGTTTGTTGAAGTAATTAAGAAAAGAGGATATAATTATGTTTTCATTAGCAAATAAAATAGCGTTAGTGACAGCAGGAACTTCTGGGATAGGATTTGCGCTAGGGAAAGCTTGTGCGCAGGCAGGGGCAACGCTTGTAATTAATCACTATAAACAAGAGTCTATAAATACCGCGTTAGAAGAATATAAAAAGTTAGGAATATCAGCACATGGATATTTAGGTGATGTTACAAAAGAAGATGAAGTTAGTGAGATGGTAACACATATTAATGAAGAAATTGGTGTTATTGATATACTGGTGAATAATGCAGGAATTATTAAGCGTACGCCAATGACACAAATGTCGGTTAGCGATTTTGAGCGCGTAATAGACATTGACCTAATTGCGCCATTTATTATGGCAAAAGCTTGTATCCCGGGTATGATTGAAAAAGGTGGCGGCAAAATTATTAATATTTGCTCTATGATGAGTGAACTTGGGCGTGAAACTGTATCGGCTTATGCTGCTGCAAAAGGAGGGCTTAAGATGCTGACTAAAAATATATGCGCTGAGTATGGGGCTAATAATATTCAGTGTAACGGAATAGGGCCAGGCTACATTGCTACAGAGCAAACTGCACCGCTAAGGGAGGTACAAGCAGACGGTACCCCTCACCCATTCGATAGATTTATATTGGCGAAGACACCGGCAAACAGATGGGGAATGCCAGATGATTTAGCAGGGCCTGTTGTATTTTTAGCTTCTAGTGCATCCGACTTTGTGAATGGACACATTCTATATGTAGATGGTGGAATTTTAGCTTATATTGGTAAACAACCTTAAAATTAGGCTGTAACTGTTGACTATCAATGGTTACAGCCTAATTTGCTGATAAAATAATATAATATAGTTCTGGTCAATATGGGGAATAATATATTTTTCGATATGAAATATAACAATTGGAGGTATATATGTTACTGATTGGCGATAAATTTACTCAGCTAAATAAAGAAAAATTAACTATTAGGAAAGAGCATTTTACGAGGTTATTAGAGCAGTGCCAAACTTACTTTGGACAACCGATGGATGAAGAACATCCCCAAACGAGTATTACGTATATGGGAGTTGCTGCAGCGAATTTAAGCTTAGCTTATAGGTTAACAAAACAGGAGCAATATTTAGATGAAGCGAAGAGGTGGATTTTCACTGCATGCAACTATGACTGCTGGGGGTATGGCTTTCTTGTGGATGTGGACCTTAGCGCATCATGGTTATTATTTGGATTTGGTTTATCATATGACTGGATTGGAGATAATCTTAGTACGGATGAGAGGAATATAATTCTTAATAAACTAATTTTACAATGCCATAAAATATTTAATTATGGAGAAGAAAACCGTGGAAACTGCTGGTCCACAGATTATTGGCAAAATCATAATTGGATTAACTATACGGGAATATTAACTGCTGCATATGCTATTTTACCGAAATATCCTGAGGCGCAAACTTGGATTGATGCTATTGAAGATAATTTTGCCAAAGTATTTGAATGGATGCCTCATGATGGGAGTAATTATGAAGGCACAGGTTACTGGCGATATGCGATTAACTTCTTTTTAGCGGCGGCTGAAATGATACGTCAACATAGCGGTAAAGATTTTTTTAAAACGCCATTTTTAGAAAATACTTTTTACTATAGATTATATCAGTCAGCTCCAAACTGGGAAGAGAACATAAATTTTGCAGACGTACACGACAGACGTAGCTCTCATAGCATTTCGGCATATTATAAATTTGCTACAGAATACAATAATGGATATGCGCAGTGGTTAGCAGAGCTTGTAAGGAAAAACTTTTTATTTAGAGAGGCATATCAGAGTAAAATTTTTCCTGGCATTATGCCAGAAGCATTTTTAGAATATATTTGGTATAATCCAGAAATAGAGCCTAAAGAGCCGTTTGATTTGCCACTAACTAGGTTTTTCCCAGATTTAGGCTTAGCTGTAATCCGCTCATCATGGGATAGAGACGCTATACATTTCTCAATCAAATCAAGCCCTGCAGGAGGACATGCACAGTGGACGAAATCTTGGGAGCTGGATAAGGAGAATAATTGGCGCACAAGAAGTTTAACGCATTACCATGTGGATTTTAATAGTTTTATACTAATAGCGCATGATAGCAATCTAGCGATAGATGAAGGATTCCACCGTACATCTAAAGCTAAAGTGCATAATATGATTACGGTGGATAATACAGGGTGCGTGGGAGAAAAGATTTGGGAAAACAGCAGTTTAGCTGACCCGCAGTTGTTTGATTTAAATTGCAAAGGTATTTATAATGTGTGGAAAGATGTGCCAGAGGATGCAACTGCTGAAGTTTTAGATTTTATTAGCCAAAATGGTTTTACGTATTATTGTGCTAATTCTCATAAATTTTACTATCCTGAGATGAAGTTAGTAAAAAATGTCCGCAACGTTATATATAGCGAACAAGGGTACTTTATTATGTTAGACGATTTGCATAGCGATTTAGACCATACTTACACATGGAGGTTACATTCAGAGCAATTTGCAAAGAAGAATAAAGAAGGCGTATATACTATAAAAAATGGTAAAGGGGCACTAAATATTTATCCTATCTTGCCAACGGATATGGTTACTAATGTAGAGGAAACTGTTATTAATGAGATTATGACACCACAACGCCCTAATGATGTTAGAAATATTGTGCTTAAAACTTTATGTATGGAGAATAATCCAAGGCAGAATAACGTATTGTTTTTAAATATTTTAGAGCCTATTTCTAGTTTTGATGATACTAAGATGAGTATTGATAAAATTGATGGACTTGTGGGGGTTCATATTACTAAAGGAGAATTAGTGGAAACGTTTATATACTCTGAAGATGTGGCTGTAGATACAGATGATATAAAAACGGATGCGATTTGGGTATCGGTAGTTAGAAACGGTGGTAAGGTTGTTAAATATGCAATATATAAAGGAACATATTTAGTTGTAAACTCACAACAGATTTATAAGTCTGATAAAATTGAAACAGCTTTTGTTACTGTTTAAACACAAATAATTAAACACAAATAAGTTATAAAATACACATAACATACACTTAAAACTCTAAAGGCGAAAAACTTTTAGAGTTTTTTTGCGTTTTAATGTATAAAGCATAAAAAAACAGGCAACACTCTGGAAAATATCAAATTAAGTATTTTATTACAAATGGGTTAAGGCCTAAAGAAAGGAGTTTTTTATGACAGCAAGAAATTATGGTTTTACTTTATTAGAACTTATGATAGTAGTTATTATCATAGGTATAGTTGCTACAATGGTTAGTCCACAACTTATTAACGTTGCAAATGAAACATCGTTAAAATCAGATATCCAAGCAGCTCAAGCACTTCAAAATATGATAGATATGTATGTTGCAAATGGCAATAGTCTTGGAGATACTTCAATAGCTGGGATTTGCCAAACACTCGCTACAGCCAGTTATCTTAGTTCTAAAGATTTCGGTACAGATGGATTAAATTTAAGATTAGATGGAAATCAATTAACTTATTCCGAATCAGATGGGGTTAAGTTATCAGTTTCTAGTGAATATTTAGATTTAGTAGAAAATCTTGATGATATTCAAAGATTGTGGATTAATTAATGAGAGATAATCAAGGGTTTACCGTACTAGAGTGCGTAATAGCCTGCTCATTAGTAGGGGTTGTGTTAATTGGAATAAATAGATTATCTATTAGCGCATTTGATGTGTATAACTCTCATTTAAGCGCTATAGAATTGGATAATAAAGCAGATATGGTATATTATGCGCTTAAAAATAGGATTGAAAATGCGCAGACTCTCGTGTTTAATACGTCTCCTAATGGGGTTTTAAATTATGAGGATGAAATAGTAGATAATCAATTTAGCTCAGTACGGCTATATTATTATGACGATGCTAGCTCTATATCACTATATTATAGCTCTTTGCAAGGTAACTTAAGTTACTCTACACAAGTTGTGCAAGAGGATATTAGTAGCATGAGGGTGAATAAAAAAGCTAATAGTGCAGTAGTAACAATATCGTATCAGTTTAGAAATTCGGATGAGGTTTATTATTATGTTGTAGATTTAAGTAATAAGGGTGTGCGCGATGGGTAAAACAATTATGGTACAAATTAATAGAAATAGTTATACTATACAAATTAATAGACTACACACTAAAACTTATCAAGTTATTACTAATTTGATTGATGATTTTAAAACTACGTTAGCTGAGTTAGTATCAACGTATAAGTTAAAAAATAATAAAATGATAGTTTATTTAAATGAAGAGCTAGTAACTTATAAGGTTGTAAATGTATATGCGCGTAATAGGCAGCATGTACCTAAATTATTGATATATAATCAGAAAGATTATTTAAATATAGATAAAATGACACTTGATTATAAAATAATTGGTAGGGATATTTCTAAGGAAAAGTTTAAAGTGCAGCTGGTGGGTATACCAGATAAGCTAACGACTGAGTTAGTGAGTATAACTAAAAGCTTTAATTTTAGGTTAAAACTTATTACTACTAAAGGACTAATATTTATTAAGCAGTTTTCTAATACAAGTGATATATATATCGTTATTGATAAATATGAAAATTTGTTTGCAGTACAAAATAAAAGCATTATATACACTATGCAAAATATTGATAATTTACCTTATTTAATTAATGCTCTGCAGCAATATAGTAATAAGCAACTAAAAGCGATTGTGGTTGATAAACAATTAAAAACTGAGTTTGAAACATCACATCAAATCATTCGTAAAAATTTTAAATTTTTTAAGTATGTTAAGCCTTGGAATTTAATACCCCGCGTTGAGCAGAAACAGGTTAAGACTAATCAATTTCGTAAAGTTATAGCGGTAGAAACTGCTGTATTTCTTGTAGCTACAATAATAATTCCGTGCATTCAAATATTGGCTAAGCATCAGCAAATTATTGATATTGAAACTAATATTAATAGCGATAAGTTTACAGAGGCTAGTTTAGTTTTATATCAGTTAACTCAAGAACATCATCAACAACAAATTTATAACGAAAAAATTCAATATTTAAATAGTTATTCGTTAATTAATCCTGCTAGTATTGAGGTTATTACGGCTTCTGCAAACTCTTACGTTACAATTACGCGCTTAAGTGTTAATAGTAACATTCAAATTGATTTGGAAGGGACGTATACGTCGCATAGTAAGTTAATGGAATATATAGAAATATTAGAAACTCAAATTAATAATATTAAAATTGAGATTAATCAGGTTAATAATTCGTTTTCAATAAGCGGTAGTATTATGTATTAAAACGGAGGGAGCTATGGATAAAGCGATTATTGTAGTACAACTAGTTTGCCTAATGGTGTTGTATCCTTTATTAATGGATAGAAAAGATGAATTAGACAATTTAATTGTGAATAAAAATATAGAATTAGAAAGACTTACGAAAATTGCAAGTAATGATATAAATTACTTAGTAGAACAACAAAATAATTTACTTCCTAAAGATGAAGGAATAACTAAGCAAACAGATAATTTACTTAATCCATTAATTACCAGTATTAATCCTATTACTACTAATTATTTAGATATAGGCGTTATTGAGAGGGAATATGAAGTTTCGTTTACAGGGCCTATTCTTAAGGCTATTGAGAGTATCCAGAATGTGTATCCGCTTACTAAGGTGGGATATATTGATTGGCGAACTGATGGTAAGATGAGAATTTTGGTGTATACCGATGATAAATAATAAAGGGTTAACGTATATGGAGCTGTTATGTAGTGCGGTTATTGTAATTGTATCTTTTAGTATTTTTTTACGTAGCACTTCGTCTAGTATGATTATTGCAAATCATGCGTATGACACTAATCAATTGTTAATGCTAGGCAGTGAATTGATGATGGTAATAAATGCTAATAAAAATGTAATAGAAAATACAAGTTTTTCTGATTTTAATACGTTATTATATGAATTATACGGTAGTACAGTTGCTCAAGATAGATATGATCTGGATAAGTACGATTATCATGTAGCAATAGTAAATACAAGTGGTAATGCTAGTAGAATAATTAGTACAGCACAAAGTAGGTTTAATATAGAAGAGATTTTTAAAGATGCACAAATTAACCTTCCTGCGCCATTAGAAAATACAAAATTAATTGTAGTTAATGCTATGGCTAAAGATTATGAAGGGAGTGCAGTATATTTTGGACTATTTTAAAACTAAGAGCAATCAAGGCGGTACTTTGATTAATGTTATGGTATTAGGCACTGTGCTTAGCATATTAATGCTATCTATGTATAATATTAATGCTCAAAATATAGCTGAGGTAGAAATTAACCAATTTATGTTACAGCTAAATGCTTTGCTAGATACAATCTCTCCTAAATTTTTAGAATACTTAAATGAAATAGTTATAGATGAGCTAGAAAATAAAACATATATAGTAACACAAGACGAATTAGGAGAGGTAGATGAACTAACTAAAGAGGACGTAGCACAGATGGTGTTAGAGGATATGCGAACGGTAATACAACAAAACATGGATAGTAGTTTTAGCTGGAGCTGGTATTTGGCTGATACACAAATATATATGAGTGCTTCGTTATATACAGCACAAAGTGTTGTGGACAAATTAGGTGTGGATGGTGCATTTATATACTTACTGCCTAGAGTTATTTTAAATTCAACATCGCGCTCGTCAACGGCAATTTTTGGTATAACGGATAATTTAGAATATGAAATTGTCATTGAAGAAATCCATGTTTATAATACCGACGAAAATATTACTAGCGACATACAAACGGTTGATAGCGCTACACAAATTCCCGTTAATATCGATGAATCTACTTCTTATACTGAAGATGAAATTATAGTTACAACAATAACAGAAATTACAATTAAGACACTTCCGACTATTATATTATTAAGCGAATACTAAAAGGCTATTGTGTAACTAGGCTCATATAAGTTATAATCTACAAAGAAAGGAAGTGTGATATGAAACGATGGCTTTATCCACAACAATACGTAACATCTATATATGACGTAGATTACGAACAGTTAAAACAGCAAGGAATTAAGGGGTTAATATTTGATATTGACAATACACTAGTACCTTACCATGTAAAGGAACCAACGCAAGAGATAGTGGATTTAATAATAAATTTAAAAGATAAAGGATTTAGAATAACGCTAGTATCTAATAATACAAGAATTAGAGTTCTAAGGTTTAATCAGCAACTAAAGTTAAATGCTATATATAACGCTTATAAACCTAGAAGATTAAATTTACATCAAGCTATTGAGCGAATGAAACTTAAAGCTTCACAAGTTGCAATAATAGGGGACCAAATTTTTACTGATATATTAGGAGGAAATAGAGCCGGCATTCATACTATTCTAGTGCAGCCCGTAAGTGAGAAAGATGAGCCTATTACAAAAATTAAACGTGGGGTGGAGAAGAAGATAATAGAACAGTATGTAAAATCAATATCACAATAATTATGAATAAAGGATTTACATTGATTGAATTGCTAATTGTAACTTTACTTATTTTTTGTATTGGTACATTTAGCATGTTAGGTTTAGATTATATAAATAATTTAAAATTTGATGTTGTAGTAGATGAAATTTACAATGCATTTAGCCAAGCTAGAAGTATTTCTTATGCAGCAGGTTGCAGCGCATCTTTAACTTACAGCTACTCAACGCATTCAGTAACGATAGCGTGTTCAGGATATGAGACTACAGTTATAAAGTTACCATCTTTCGTGCAAGCTAACTTAAACGTATCTGCGCTTAGGTTTAACGGAAACGTTTCACCATCTAACGCAGGAACGTTTACTATGATAAATACGTTAACTAATAGAACAAAATCAATTACACTAAGACCAGTGAGTGGAAAAATCACATTGTATTAAATAGTACTTGACATCTCTAAGTAATGCTATATAATCAAAATATGACAATATGATAAAAGGCTCATCTCTATGAGCCTTATTTTTTTATCAGCTTGTAATATTATTATAGAGGAGATTGTTTATTATGATAGTAATTTTAAAAAAGAGTATAACACCAGATGAAATTGATGCGTTGGTTAATAGAATTAGAGCGTTTGGAGTAGACGCGCAAATATCAGAAGGAACGGGACAAACTGTAATTGGGTTGATTGGGGACACCACTAAAGTTGACCGTTGTAGTCTGCAAGCTAATAAGTATGTTGAGAGAGTTATGTTAGTTCAGGAACCATTTAAAAGAGCTAATCGTAGATTTAAAGAAGAAAATAGTGTTATTAATATTAGTAATAAGACTACAGTTGGTGCATCGGCGTTAACTATGATTGCTGGCCCATGTTCTGTTGAGTCTGAGGAACAAATAGTAGGTATTGCTAAAGAGGTTAAAAGATTGGGAGCTACTGCATTAAGAGGTGGGGCTTTTAAACCTAGAACGTCTCCATATAGTTTCCAAGGCCTTGAGTTAGAAGGGCTAGAGCTATTAAAAATTGCTAGAGCGGAGACTGGATTACCTATTGTTACAGAGATTATGTCTACTAGTATGATTGATAAATTTGTTGATGATGTAGATGTTATACAAGTTGGCGCAAGAAATATGCAAAATTTTGATTTATTAAAACAATTAGGTACTATTGATAAGCCTATTTTGTTAAAAAGAGGTTTGGCAGCGACTATCGAAGAATGGTTGATGTCTGCTGAATATATTATGTCAGGTGGAAATGATAATGTTATTTTGTGTGAGCGTGGTATTCGTACGATAGAAACGTTTACGAGAAATACACTTGATGTAAGTGCTATACCAGCAGTGAAGAAGTTAAGCCATTTACCAGTAATTGTTGACCCAAGTCATGCGGCTGGGATGGCTTGGATGGTGGACCCATTGTCTAAGGCAGCGATTGCGGTTGGGGCAGATGGATTGATTATTGAGGTTCATAATGACCCTGCAAATGCGCTTTGTGATGGACAGCAGTCTATTAAGCCAGAGGAGTTTGGAATTCTTGTTGATAAGTTAAGAGTGATTGCTTCTGTAGTTGATAGAGAGATTAAGTAATGTCTAGGAGCACTTAAGGCATTTGCTTTAGTGCTCTATATTTTAAGTTAAAAGCCAGAGGTTTAGGAAAGGAAGAGTGTTAATTGAAAATTTTAGATGTAGAATTAGGAACAAATAGTTATCCTATATATATTGAAACGGGTGCAATATCAAAAGCAGATAGTTTAATTAAGGAACATTTGGACTGCAAAAAATTATTTATAATTACTGATACTAACGTGGCAAGACTTTATTTAGGGGAGTTAAAATCATCGCTAGAGTATGCAGGGTATCAAGTGTATTATACTATTGTGGAGGCAGGAGAACACAGTAAGGATATACAAACGTTGCCAAAGATTTATAAGGAACTTGTGGCGGCAACAATTAGCCGAACTGATGCAGTGATTGCGCTAGGTGGCGGAGTAGTGGGCGATTTAGCAGGTTTTGTTGCTTCGACTTATTTGCGCGGTGTTAAGTTTGTACAAATACCAACGTCTTTGCTTGCACAAGTGGATTCTAGTGTAGGCGGTAAAGTTGCGGTGGATTTGGCGCAGGGGAAGAATTTAGTAGGGAGTTTTTATCATCCTAAATTAGTTATAATAGACCCTCAAGTTATACAGACGTTGGAGGATAAGTTTATTAATGATGGGATGGGAGAAGTAATAAAGTATGCTTGTATAAGGGATTATGAGCTATACTCACAACTTTTAAATTTTCAAGATAAACATGTTTTAAAAAGCAATTTAGAGGAGATAATCTATACATGTTGTAATATAAAAAGAATGGTTGTGGAAAGCGACGAAAAAGATATGGGCGAGCGTATGATTTTAAATTTCGGCCATACTTTAGGGCATGCAATCGAAACTGTGGGGGGTTATAAACAGCTGACTCATGGGGAGGCTGTTTCTATAGGAATGTATCAGGTGACTAGGATTAGTGAAAAGCTTGGTTTAACTAAAGAAGGTACTAGTGCTCTAATATTAGATTTGCTACAAAAATATGAATTACCTTATAAAATGCCTGAGGTAGATTATGATGAAGTGTTAAAAGTGATGGGTATAGATAAGAAAAATTTGGACTCCAATTTAAATGTAATTTTGTTGCATGAAATAGGTAAGTGTTTTATTTATAAAACGGATATATCGTTTTTTGAATCTCCCCCTGTCCACTGCTGACATCCCCTTCTAAAGGGGGATTTGTAGACAGAGACTTTAACGGATTTACCATTTTTTTAATATAACTAGGTGAGGAGAAAGATATGCATCAAGTAAAAATTTTACCAACTAAATTAACTGGAAATATAAAAATTCCGCCATCTAAAAGTATGGCGCATAGGGCTATTATTTGTGCTTCTTTAAGTACGCAAACAAGTGTAATTAGTGGTGTAGATTATTCTGCTGATATTATAGCAACAATTGAAGGCATGCGCGCACTTGGGGCTGATATAGTGCAGGATGGAAGTACGTTGACTATATGTGGGGAAAAGTTATTAAATGGTGGAGTGGATAATAAAACTATATTTTGTAATGAGTCCGGTTCTACATTAAGATTTTTAGTGCCTATAAGTTTAGTTTCTCACAGTAAAGTTAAATTTACAGGGAAAGGGAATTTAGGCAAACGACCATTAACTTCTTACTATAATATCTTTGATAAACAAAATATAAAATATTCTTATGAAGCGGATAATTTAAATCTACAAGTTGAAGGTAAATTATCAGCAGATAAGTTCGAGCTTGCTGGCGATATTAGTTCGCAGTTTATTACAGGCTTATTATTCGCTCTACCGTTACTTGAGAGTAATTCAGAAATCATAATTACTACACCGCTAGAGTCTAAAGGGTATGTAGATTTAACGTTACAAATGATGGAGAGTTTCGGGGTTTATGTACAAAATAATGATTATAAGTCTTTTATTATAGAAGGAAACCAAACTTATAAGGCAACGACTTATGAAGTTGAAGGTGATTTCTCTCAGGCGGCATTTTTCTTAGTGGCAGGGGCTATTGGGAATAACGTTACGTGTACAGGAATGAATATAAAATCTTTGCAAGGCGATAAGATGGCTATAGATTTTTTAAGAGAAATGGGAGTGGATATACAGATTGAAGGAGATTGTATATCAGCTAAAAATACAGGTGTGCTTAACGGTATAACGATGAGCGGCGCGGAGTGTCCAGATATTATTCCTGTTATGAGCGTTGTAGCTGCACTATGTGATGGAGAAACTGAGATTGTTAATGCAGGCAGGCTTAGAATTAAGGAATGTGATAGATTGACCGCGACTACACAAGAGCTTAATAAAATAGGCGCTCTTATTACCGAAAATGTTAATGGTATGAAAATTGATGGCGTGGACGAGTTTAGCGGCAATTGTATGGTTTCTAGCCATAAAGACCATAGGATTGCTATGAGTTTAGCTATTGCTGCTACTAGATGTAAGCAACCTATTATACTAGACTATCCAGAATGCGTTGAAAAATCGTACCCTAAATTTTGGGATGATTATAAAGCTATAGGCGGAAAGGTCGAGGTAGTAATATCATGAGTTTTGGAAAAAATATAAGTATTTCTATATTTGGCGAATCTCATGGCAATGGTATTGGTACTGTAATTGAAGGATTGCCATCGGGTATTAAACTGGATATGGACGAGATTGCACAAGAGATGAAAAGACGCGCGCCGGGGCAAAATAAATTATCTACTACACGTAAAGAGGCTGATAGCGCCCAAATTCAAAGTGGTGTTTTTGAGGGCTATACTACTGGTACTCCTTTAGCTGCTGTCATTGCAAATAATGATACACATTCAAAAGATTACTCTATTTTAAAAACCCATATGCGACCAGGCCATGCGGATTATGCTGGTAGCGTTAGATATAGCGGTTTTAATGATTATAGGGGTGGCGGACATTTCTCAGGTAGGTTAACCGCGCCTTTAGTATTTGCCGGCGCTATTGCTAAGCAAGTGCTAAAAAGCTATGGTGTAACGGTAGGAGCGCATATAAGTCAGATTGAGCATGTAAGAGATGCTAATTTTGACCCAGTAAACGTTGATGCTACTCGGCTACACAAGTTGCTGGCTAAGGAGTTACCTGTAATTGATGATACAAAGATTGACGCAATAAAAGAAGCGATATTAAATGCTAAAAACGAATGTGATTCAGTAGGAGGTAAGATTGAATGTGCAATAGTTGGTCTTAAAGCTGGCATTGGAAATCCATTTTTTGATTCGTTAGAGAGTACAATAGCACATTTAGCATTTTCGGTACCAGCGGTAAAAGCTATATCATTTGGAATAGGCGAGCAGTTTGCACATTTAAGAGGAACAGTTGCAAATGATAGTTACCATTTGGTGGATAATAATATAAAAACTAAAACAAATAACAACGGTGGAATAACAGGCGGGATTTCAACTGGAATGCCTGTTATATTTGAAACAGTAATAAAGCCTACCCCTTCTATTAGTCAACAGCAACAAACTGTAAATATAAAAGATAATATAGAAACAACTTTAAAAATCGAAGGTAGACACGACCCGTGCATTGTTCAGCGCGCAGTTGTTGTAATAGAAGCCATTGCCGCGATTGCAGTATTAGAATTATGGAGATAATAGTTTGGAGGCCAAAATGATATTAGGATTTCAAGGAGTACCTGGCTCCTATAGCGAGCAAGCGTTGTTAAAGTATTTTGGAGATGAATATGAGAAGAAATGTTATCAAAATTTTGAGGATGTATTTGTGGCGCTACAAAATGAGCAAATAAAATATGGAGTTTTGCCAATTGAGAATTCTACTACAGGTTCCATTACTCAAAATTATGATTTGCTAAAAAAGTTTGGGTATTTTATTGTTGGAGAAGTTAGCGTTAAAATTGAACATCATTTATTAGGCTTAAAAGGTGCTAAGTTATCACAGCTTACTCATATTTATTCTCACCCTCAAGGTTTTGACCAATGTAGCGAATATTTAAAAAAGTTGCCACATTGCCAACAAGTGGCGTATCATAATACTGCTATTAGCGCTAAATTTGTTCACGAAAGCAATAGTTTAACTAATGCTGCTATCGGTAGTAAAAGAGCTGCGCAGTTGTATGGTTTGGAAATATTAGATTCGCAAATTAGTAATGCTAAAGAAAATGTTACTAGATTTATAGTAGTAGCAAAACATTTAGAAAATGACCCATCTTGCAATAAGATGACTTTAATATTTAATTTACCGGATGTGGCAGGTAGCTTATTAGGAGTTTTACACCAGTTTGCAGAAGAATCTGTAAATTTAGTTAAAATTGAGTCTAGACCAGTAGGCGACGGTTCTTTTTCTTACTATTTTTATGTTGATATAATAGGTAATAAAAAAGATGAGAATATTAAACGTGTGTTGGAGAAGGTAAAAGGTGAAAGTGAAAACCTTAGGATACTAGGATGTTATAAAAACAATATTTGACGACTAGGGGGTTGTACTAATGCTAGAGGAATATCGCAAAGTAATTAATGATATAGATAAGCAGTTAATGGATTTGTTTGAAAAGCGGATGAAAGTTGTTGTAGATGTTGCGCAATATAAACATGATAATAACTTGCCTATCTTTCATGAGCAACGAGAAAAAGAAGTAATTGAAAATAACTTAAAGTTAGTTCAGTCTGAGCACTTAAAGCCATATGCACATACTTTGTTAACTACACTAATGGATGTTAGTAAGGATTTTCAAAGGCAGCAGCTTAAACGCGCACCTAAAGAGGTGGAGCCTACAGCGATTAAGGCTAAGTACGGCTTAATAGGCAAGCAGCTACACTATAGCTTGTCACCACAAATACACCATGCGTCTTTTAAAATTAATCATATTAGAGCTGAGTATGCGCTATATGAGGTTGATGAGAGTAAATCCATGCAAATTGTGCAAGCTTTAAAAACGCTAGGTATTGATGGCGTTAATGTTACTATGCCATATAAGCAAATTGTTATACCGCAGCTTAATGAGATTTCTGAAGAGGCGAAGAAAATAGGTGCTGTTAATACTATTAAAATCAAGAATGGTAAGGCTTACGGGTATAATACAGATTATCATGGAATTTTAGATATGTTAGATTATGGAGATATAGAAATTGAAGGTAATGATTTTTATATTTTAGGAGCAGGAGGCTCTGCTAGAAGTGTGATTTGGTGTTTAAAAGATAGAGGAGCTAGCAGTGTTACTATTGTGACGCGAGATGTTAGTGCTGCTAGTAAAGCGCTAGATGATACGGATGTAAATATTATCAACTATGATGAGTTTAATAGGGTTGAAAGTGGATATGGAGTAGTAAATACAACTCCGCGCGGATTAGCCCCTAATGTAGATGATATGGCAATTAGTGAAGAAAAGTTAAGATGCTTTAAAGCGGCTATTGACCTTGTGTATAATCCGGAAGAGACTAAATTTCTTAAGATAGCAAAAAGACATGGGCTTAAGACTACTACAGGGCTATATATGTTAGTGGCACAAGCTACTAGAGCGCAGGAAATATGGTATGATAGTAAGTTTGATTAAATAGGTTACTTACTCGTGACTTTAGTCATGAGTAAGTAACCCATCATAGTCAGCGTACACAGAAATGTGTACGTAGAGGCGGATTTAAAAACCGTCCA
>MDSQ01000021.1_pt1 | contig 45005 bp, 35 predicted proteins | sample 1008251 | NCBI WGS metagenome assembly MDSQ01 (sample SAMN05526597, study PRJNA338239) | gut metagenome | isolation source: Hindgut content | host: Naso unicornis | place: Saudi Arabia: Red Sea | collected 2016-05
GGTAAAATGCTTGAATCGGGGTGACAGGACTCGAACCTGCGGCCTCCTGAACCCAAATCAGGCACTCTAGCCAAACTGAGCTACACCCCGATTAAAGCGTGAGACGGGAGTCGAACCCGCGACCCTCTCCTTGGCAAGGAGATGCTCTACCACTGAGCCACTCACGCATACTTTGTTAGCACAGTTATTATATTAACATATGGATTTTATTTTGTCAACACATACTTACAAATTTTTTTAGTTTTTTTTAAAATAAAAAAGACTGAGCTTATTTTTAAACCCAGTCTAGCTTATTTATTTAGATGGTGCGCTGTTTTTTGCAGAGTATATTAGTCCTGCTCCTACTGAGGTTACTATAGCTCCCACTGCAATAAATACAAGTCGGCCACTTTCGTTTGGCAGTAGTACCATCAGTATTATAAAAATACCAGCGATAGCAAGTAATTTTCCTAATGTGTCTCTTTGTCTAGTATCAGAATCTTGACATTCGTCTTCATCAGCAATAACTTCTGTTTCAACGTTTGTAAAGAATAAGTCTATTTCTGCTTTACGCTCTGGTGATGGCTCTTTGTAGAACAATTGACTTAACAGGAAGAATGGAAGAGTTATACAACCATGTAATACAACTCCTAATGTCATAGATTTCATATCGCTAAATTCAGCGCTTGTTAACGGAGCTTCAAGTCTAAGGAAATCTTGAATCATATCTGCTGTTACAACCGAAGAAATAAAGTAAGAAACTGCAATACCTACAAGAAGAGTTCCCCATCCTGCCCAGTCTGGTGTCTTTTTAACAAAGTAACCAAATAGCGCTGGAATTAACATTGGAAGTGCTAGTAGAGAACTAACTTGTTGCATAATTTCAAATAAGCTTAATCCTTTTAAGTTGTTGATGTATTGTCCTACTAAAATAATTATAATACCAAATATTAATGTGGTAACTCTACCAACTTTAAGTAATGTTTCATCTGATGCTTCTTTATCAATAAATACTTTATGCACGTTTTTAACGTAAATACCCGAGTTTCTATTTAACGCTGAATCCATAGAAGACATAGTAGCGGCAAACATAGCCGACATCATAAGTCCTACCATACCAGCTGGCAATTCATTTCTAACGAATACATAATATGTAGCATCTGTAATACTGCTAAGATTATCAAGTCCCCAAGTTGCAGTGTCAGGATAGTATGCTGCAACGAACCATGCAGGAAGGAACCATACTATAGGACCAATAAACATTAAAGTACATGCAAGTAGAGCTGCTTTTCTAGCATTTTTAGTATCTTTTGCACATAGGTATCTGTAAGAATCAATCATATTGTTAGTGCTCATAAATTGTTTGAAGAAAGCACAGATTACCCACAGTAAAAATAAATTCATGTAATTGTAGTTATTTCCCGCAAATGCATTTACTTCTGGAAGCCCTAGCTCGAATATGTTACCAACTCCACCAGCGTGTACTATTGCTACAATTGCTGCTACAACTGATACTGCCATTATTATAACCATTTGTAAAAAGTCTGAAGCGATAACTGCCCAAGAACCTCCTGATACTGACATAAGCACAACTATAGTTCCCGTAATCATAATGGTTGTAGTCATAGAAATACCAAATACTGCTGATACGAATACTGCTAAACCGTTAAGCCAAATACCAGCTGAGATTATACTAATTGGCACAGACGCTAATGTAAATGCTTGCTCATTAACTTTACCAAATCTAAGTCTAATCCCCTCAATAGGCGTTGTTACACGCATTTGTCTAGCTTTTGCTGCAAAGAATAGGTAGTTACAAAAGTAACCTACAGCATTACCGAAGAAGATTGCAAGAACTGCAAATCCATCTGTAAACGCTTTACCCGCTGCCCCTGTGAATGACCATGCGCTAAACTGCGTCATAAACGCTGTAGCACCTACCATCCACCATAACATTTTTCCCCCACCTTTAAAATAATCACTTGTAGAAGTTGAAAATGTTCTAAATATCCAGCCTATACCTACAAGAAATACAAAGTATACACATATTACTATTACATCTATCATAACTTATCACTTCTGCCAAAGTTTTAGAAGTTGCGTACTTTGACATACTCCTCTCCTCTTTGTTAGTGTTGCAACATACACTTTACAAATATAGTCTATATCCAAGTTCATATTTTGTCAACAGTTTAGGTTATTTTCGCATATTTGTATAGTTTTAGGCTATATTTTTGTTTATATTTTATATGAAATTTGAATACTTATGGCCATATAATTTGCATAACAAAAAAAGCTTCCATTGGCATATCATCTGGAAGCTTTTATCGTTTTAATTACCTATTATAATATCTTGCCCTTGTCCTTCTTCGTATAATGTTATTCTTTCTGCTCTATGTGCATTAATATTCATCCCCACCTCGTATATTACTTTTCCATCTAATATCTCTATAATTTTAGTTACAGGTTGGCCATCTTCTAATAGTATCAATATATCTTCTGAAGCAGTGCCATCAGCTTCTTTTATAATGCCACTAAAGCTTGCTAACAAATGTCCAGGTGCTAGTTCATCTACATCTGACATATATGTTGAGAACAATTCCTCACCGCGTCCTTTGCCATATTGGTAAACCTGCTCTACTGTCATCTCAGATTCATTGATTTTATATTCTACAATACGCGAATAGTTATCAGTAGGCTCGGTCGTACGGTTGTTTCCATTATCAAATAATATTAAATTACCTTTAGAGTTAATCGATGCCGCATGACTACCATATGAATATTCAAATTCAGAGCCAACTGGGGTTAACATATGTGGGCTACTAGTAACAGTCGGTGATAATAGCCAATTAATTTGTTTAGTACCATAATCTAAGCTTATAACCAAGTCTTGATGAGTAGCGGATATAATTAACGCATTGTTTGTTTTATCATAAAATACAGAATTAATATGAAGCCAGTCTCTCTTAGCTTGCAGTTCATCATCCACATAAACCTCAGATGCTACATATTCTTCAAGCTGTAAAATTTCCATCAGGTCCCATGTGTGTACAACTTCACCTGTTTTTCTATCTAACTCAATTAGATAATCCCCAATTGTATCACGCGACGGATGTTCTGATATATAAAGCAAATTACCACTTGGTAATTCTATAATATCATGGTTAATACCGGGTGTATGGAACTTTTTATATACTTTACCCAAGTAATCTGTTACATAAGTTGTATGCCAATAATATGGCTCTTCCAATTTATTTCCTTCATTCATTATAAACAGCCCATTATCTAGTACACAAAATATATTACCCCTATCTAGAGCTGAATTATAGTATCTTATATCACCATTGTGGTCAATTGCAAATAAGGCGTTGTGTAACCAACCGTCAGGTTGAATTAGCGTTAAGCCTCCAGCCATATCCTCTGGTTCCATAGTGTTAATATAAATGTATGGTTGTTTTATGGCTTCTGTCCTAAGTGTAATAACCGACGTTTCTACATGGCCATTTTCATAAGTTGCCGTTAAATTAATACAATTTGTGGTGCCAGGATATAGCCCATAAATAGGAATTTGGTGTTCCGTTTTATAATCAGCTGCAAATATATGAGCTATTGTACTTTCCAAGTCTCTACCTTCAATCTCTATCGAAATACTAGCAGGATTTTCTGTGTGAAACATTACTAAAGCAGTTAGAGGACTTGTTCCATATGGATTAACTATTGTGTATGGAGTTTCAATTGTATAGTGTCCTGCATTATACTCCTGCCTTATATTAGCTTCAGCTAATGCTTGCAAGTCCATAATGCTTAACTGCTGACCACCAATATTTAGATGATATTCAGTTTGATTATAATATTGCTGGCCATTAGATTGAGCTAAAATCCCAATTTTATAGCCTCCTCCTGATAAGTTATTCTCAAGGTATTCTAAAGGAATACTACCTGCAAAATCATCTCCCAAATGAATTGTTTGCTCATCAAATACAATTTGTGGTACTTCTAAACCAGTTATATTTTCAGCGTAACTTATCATATCTGCTGAACTATCTCCCAAGCTACTTTGGAATTGGTCTAGCAACTCCATATTATCTGGTGACACTAACGCGGAATCTGATAGCTCATCCGATATAACCGGAACTAATATATCATCATCTAGTTCATCCGATATAACTGGAACTAATTCGGCATCGTATTTAATATCCATTCTAGCTTTTCTTTTAAAATCCATTGTAGGCTTAGATAAATTCACCGTGGTAGCTCTACCTGTTAAACTATTTACTAATACTAATTTATATTTTGCATTTACCAAATTACTAAAGCCTGATATATTTAGCTCATCTGTTAATTCAATATTTGATATAGTCAACTCATCGATTGGTGTAGCTGGCAATATATCAATGTTACTAAGGTCTAAACCTACAGTTCTTTCCTTATTATTAGCAGCTTTAACTTCTCCCTTAGTTTTACCAAGTTCAAAATCCCACTGCTGTGGATACATAGATAGTCTTTGCGCACGATAAATCGCATTACGACTAATTATATCCATCTCATAAACAACATCTTTAGTCTCTTTATTAATTTCAAATATAGTAGCAATAGTTTCATCAGTATTAGTTCGTGAACCAAATGTTGCTAGCACGTTGCCATTATCTAAGTAATCAATATCCCCAACTTTATCAGTACTATACGAAGCCCCTAACTCCTCGCCAAAGTTCCACACATCTTCTACAGTCATATTAGCTTCATTAATACGCAGCTGAGCCACTTGACTATATTCGCTATCTAAGTTGTTATCATATAGCAAAATATCTACAACATTAGGTTCGTCATTAGGTAAAACTTTAACTACGCTTTGCCCCACTGGATATTTAAAACCTTCATCAACAGCAGTTAAAACTTTATTGCTCTTAGGCGCATTCTCAGCAGTAGTTAAAACCCACTGAAGTTCTCCGCTAGGATAAGCTACCTTTGCCACATCATTATCTGAAGAAATAATTATACTATCAGATTCGTAGCACATAGAATTAATTGGTTGTAAGTGCTTAATGCTATTTATAACCTCACCTGAATCACGGTCTAATTCCAAAATTCTATCATGAGCATCTGCTGTATAAGATGTTGTTAATAAATTACCGTTAGGAAGTTCAATCACGTCATGGTGAATTGCCTGATAATCGCTAAAATTACTATAAATCTTCCCTAGCATATCCACCTCAAAAACACCACGCCTATAATCAACACCGCCATCAACATTGCCATAACGATTATCCGTAATTATAAGGTTACCGTTTTTAAGGCGCTCTAAAACGTGCCTATGCTCATAATCAAGCTTCCATCTTAAATCTCCATATGCATCAATAACTGATGGCTCCCCGGGTGTAGGGCTAAGCATAGTTACACCATCTGCCATAGCTTTAACATCAGCAGTAACTATATTTACTGCCACATCACTACTCACCTCACCAATAGGAATTTCAATTGTATGAGTCATAATCTGGCCATCTTTATATTCTATATGCAACTGAACATGATTTAAAGTATTTGCATAAAGGCCTATAATAGGAATTTCATGATACTTTTTAAACCCTTCAAACGTATGAGAAATAGATAAATGCTCGTCTTTACCACACACTGTTAGTGCAACTTGCGTTTGCTCCACAGTATCAAAAATTACAAGAGCGCTAAGCGGTGCCCATCCGTAAGGGTCCACAATTACATATGGACTTTCTGGTGTATGCTTAGCTAGTGCATAGTCAGCCAAAATCTGCTGCTCAATTTCCCATTGCTTATCAATTAAACTTTGCGGACTATCTCCTACTGGAATATTAGTATCATCGCTGCTTTGCGAAACCTCATTAACAGCAACAATAATACTTTGCTCACCTACATTTAACTTTGCAGACTCTAAATCTAGCTCAGTTGGTAATTCAAACACTATAAAACCCGTCTGTTTGCCGAACCGAACTTCTGAATTTGTAAAAGGAGTATAATCATGATTTTTTAAAAACTCATTATTTGCTTGTTTATAGTGAATATCACCCACTTGCAAGCTAACATCTGATATATTAAAACTTGATGAGGTCTGCGTTAATTTTGTAGCTCCTACGTCAATAAGCAAATATTGACCTAAACTAGCTCGGTTAGAATGCGTTACCTGCTCAGTATCACCGGTATATAAAACTATAGTTTCAACAGTTACTAACTCTGGCACAAGTTGTATATCATATATATCAAATTGCCATTCATCAATATCTAGATTATCAATTTGCGTATTATCTAGTGGTAATTCAGTTGCCTTTGCTACAATTGGGTCCTTATGTTGTGCACAACCTGAACTACATAACATAACTGATAATCCCAAGGTTAACCATTTTTTACTATTCATCGAGTTAACACCCCCTATTGCATATAGTTGGCAAACTAATTAAAATTTATTCTACCACCAGCATGCTATAATTAAATAAAATTAATAAGAATGGCCTATTAATGCATATAATAATTATAAATATAATTAGGAGGGTGCACCTATGACAGAAAATATGACAGAAAACCAAAGAGAACGTGCACGGAATAAGGAACTATTTAAGAAAATGTCCTCTAAAGAAAAATTAAATTATATATGGCACTATTACAGGTGGCATATAACAGGAACCATTTTAGTAGTTATCTTTGCAATAAGTGTAATATCAGTGATGTTAGAGGCCCAGGGCGCAGATATTTATTCTACAGACGTGGTAATGTTAGGTTTAGTATTTACAGATGAACGCTATGAAGAGCAACTTCAGCAGTTTCAAGAAACGATGGATGTAAATATAAATATACTGCAAAACGCCACCTCAGGCGACCCTGAAATGGTAATGGCTAATGAGTTATTGTTTATGGTAAGTTTAATAGATAATAAGGCGGATATAATGTTCTTAACACAACAAAAATATGAAACACTTGTTACGGATGGCGAAGTGTTTACTCCATTAAATGATATTGTAGAGCTTAACGAAGTTTTTAATTTATATGAACTGCAAACGTATAATGAAGACGTATATGGAATTAAACTAACCACATCACCAATTGATGGAATTAAATTTGGTGAAGATTTGATAGTTTGTATAAGTGGACATCCGAAAGATTTAGAGCATACAGTAAATACTCTTAATTATTTATTAGAGAAATAGGCAGCGGATAATCCACTGCCTATTCTTATTGTCATATGTTACCTGTCAAGTTGTGCAAATTTCCACTACTCAAAATTGTAAAAATGGTATATAATAATAGTACTTATAGAAGTATTTGTTAATTAATTATGACTGAAATCCTAATTATATTAACAAGATATTTTATAAATTATTTTAATGATGGAGGAAACAATATGACAGAATGGTTTTATAAGCTTAATTTAGTCAATAAATTGCGGCTACTTATATTAAGCTCAATTATTATTTCACTTGTAATACTTACCACTATTTCTATGATAATGGTAAACTCGAATAACAAAGCGCTCATCTCGGACAAACTAAGAACTACAGCAGATCTTAACACAGTTGCAGTCCAAAGTATGATAGATGGTGCAATTAATGCAACTATAGATATACAAGCCTTTGTAGTTTCAGAATTAGAACAAATAGCGACTGGTCAGTCTAAAATGTTTGGTAATACAAGTGCTGAACCAGCATTGTATCAATCAGAAGCGTATAACGGTGTGGGTATAACAAATGAATTTTCGCAAATTGAAAATTACATATTGAATACAGCGTGGTCAGCAATTGCCAATAACGATGACATTCATGGTATAGGCGTATACTTTGAACCGTATGTATTTGGAGACCTACCTTATTACGGGGTATATGTAGAACAAGCAATAGCAAATAATAAAGGGATAATAACTAGTTCGGATAATTCTTATGTAAATTTCTACGATTACAACTTAGTAAAAACTTCAGGCCAACCCACTATTACAAATCCTGTTGCATCGTATGATGGAGAACTTATTTCTTATGTAACTTACCCTATGATAGTTAATGGTGAGTTTGTAGGAGCAGTTACTACAGAAGTGCAACTTTCTAATTTAGATAAATTTCGTTTAGAACAAGATGTATACTCTACATTGTTTTCAGCGTTACTTACTTCTGAGCTAGAAATTATATTTGATAGTGAAGATATGAATAACATAGGATTATTTCTAGGAGATTTCTTTGATGGACAGCAGATGGATAATCTAATGTACTTAATTAATAAACAAGAAGCGTTTGAAGTAGTTACTACATTTGATGATGGGACTAGTCATACTAGATTTTTCACACCTATCATAGTAGCAGACCAAGTTTGGTGGACTCAAGTGGAAATACAAGTAGAAGAGCAATATAGAAGTATCACTACACTAATTCTTATTAACATTGGGATATGTATTTTTATTATTATAGGTTTATCAAGCTTTGTAGGAACTATTATTAGAAGGTCTTTAAAAGGCTTAAAACCTGTAGTAGCTGTAGCTTCTCAAATTAATCATGGTGATTTTGATGTTAATCTTACAATAAACTCGCAAGATGAAATAGGAGAGCTATCTAGAGACTTTATTCAAATGTCAACTACAATTCGTACTATTGTAAAAGATATTGAACATGTCTTAGGTGAGATGTCTAAAGGTAATTTTATAGTAGATGGGCATATTAAAGCAAACTATGTTGGAGACTTTGCGCCAATAAAAACTTCATTATTATCTATATCAAAAACACTAAGTTCTTCTTTACATGATATTAACACATCTGCTAGAGAAGTAAAAATAAGTTCTGTAGTAATTGCAGAAGGCTCTACAACACTTGCCAAAGGAACCAATCAACAAACTTTAATTTTAACAGATTTTCTAGACACAACGCATAGCATAGTAGATAGCGTAAATAACGTAATAACTAAAGTAGAAGAAACTACAGCTATTTCTTACTCAGCTAAAGAAAAAGCATCTAAAGGAACAGAAACTATGCAGCATATGCTAAAAGCCATGAATGATATTAATCAATCTAGCCAAACGATTGCTGTAGTACTTAAAAGCATTCAATCTATAGCTGCTCAGACAAATTTACTAGCCCTAAATGCGGCAATAGAAGCGGCGCGAGCTGGAGAAGCTGGCAAAGGATTTGCTGTTGTTGCTAATGAAATTCGCGACTTGGCTAATAAAAGTAGTGAAATTGTGGCTGAAATAGAAGGGATAATCAATATAAGTATTAACGATGTGGCAACAGGGCAAGAAATGGCTACAGAAACGGCGGAAAGTTTAAGTGAAATTGTAGAGACGGTTGAAAAGACAGTTACTATTTCGCAAGAATTATTTGAGGCAAATCAAGCACAGAAAATAAGTTTACAAGGACTTGTGGAAGGGACAGAAGATATATCTGAATTAGTTAATGCTACAGCAGCTAGTTCACAAGAAAGTGCCTCTATAAGCCAAGAGCTTGCTAATCAAGCTACTAACTTAGAAGATTTATTAAAAACATTTAAATTTTAACATAGCTACTGCACTTATAGAACATTCTATAGGTGCAGTATTTTTATTTTTTTAAACTTCGCCATCTTTTAAAAATGCTTCATCAGTTAATTCACTCTCATTAGTTTCAATAACCTCACCATCTGAATTGATGATACGTCTAGTAGTGATAACGGTTGTGGTAACCCTATCAGTAGTTTTACTAACTTTAATTAGTATACCTAACATAATTAATATAGCCACAACGCCACAAAGGATTTGTATTAATACTGGAATATCTAGTATAAGAATTATTATGTAGCCAACAAAAATTACCCCCGAGGCTATCATGTCCTCTAGCTTCGTACCTGTATTCATAAATGATTCCCCCCTATCTTTTTATAACAAAAAAGTAAAACATTAAAGCTCCACTTACTAACATAATACTACTAAAACACCTAAATGTCAAGTGATTTAAGTTGACATTATTCGCTACCTAAAAAAAGAGAGCCACTAAATAGTAACTCTAATTAATGCCTATTATTTAGCAAGGTTAAACTGAGGATGGTTTAAAAACCTATTAACCATAGTTGCCATCTCAGCACGTGTAGCTGTTCCCTTAGGGTCTAAAGTATCCTGACTTTTTCCTGTGATTATACCTTCACCAACAGCCCATTGCATGGCTAATCGTGTCCAATCAGATATATCTGTCGTGTCGGAAAAGTTCGATGTGCTACTAAGAGTCGACGTATCAAAACCTAAATAGTTAGCAAAATTGTATATTAGTAATGCAATCTCCTCTCGCGTTATATTATCGTTTGGCGCAAATAGAACGGTGTTTGGAAATCCGCTATATACTTGTGTAGCTATTGCCCACTGCGCAGGTGCTTCGTACCATGCCCCGGGTATTATATCTTTATAGTCATGGCTAGTCTCTAGCTCTTGCCACCCAGATATACGGTGCAATATAGATACAAACATGGCTTTTGTGGTATATTCCATCGGCTTAAATTCATTGACTGACATACCACTCATAACCCCTTGTATATATATATTCATAACATCCGAATAATACCACGCTGTTGTTGGCACATCTATAAAATCATTTAATTTACTGTTAACTTCATAAGTTCCATAATCCTCGTAAGATAACTCTGTGCTGTAAATTGAATTAAGAGCATAATTTTCATCAATAGCATACGCCTCATAATTTACAAATACATCCTCATCATTATTCACATCATTATCTACATAATCCTCATAGTTTACAAATATCACTGGCTCTTCGTCATATGTAGTAGTCGCTGATATATGACTTATAGGTATTACGCTTACTGCTGTCGCCAAAAGTACAGTTAAAAATTTTTTCACTTTCATGACTGTCACTCCTTCTCATTTATTCCTAATAATTATGCCAAAAAGTTAGCTTGTATGATTATTAACTTCAATAACATAATATAGTATATTTCGGACATTAGTAGACAAAAAAGTAGAAGTATTTATTTTAAATTTATAATAAAAATTAAATTGTATAAACTAATTTACATCCAAATCCTAGACAAATTACCAAAATAAGTCTATACTAGCCTTACAAAATGACTACGGAGGTACCAAATATGTTAAAAAAATTAGGAGTACTTGCACTAGGACTAAGCATGTTTTATGTAAATGATTGTAACGCAGCCGAACAACCGTACGTTCCGTTTGCTCTAAACATTTCAGACTATAACATTCCGTTTGCCGCTGCTGATATAAAAGTACAAGGTACAGTTGATTATATAATAGGAAGTGATACATTATCAATTAATGTAAGCCAAACCGGTTATATGATAAATGACTTTGACGAAACTATGGCAGAGATTACTACAACTTTAGATATTGTAGATTTCGGGGAACAGATAAGCTTTAAATCTTATGTAGTAGGTGATAAAACCTACATAAGTAGCAATTTTTTAAATTATATTATACCTAACAATTTATTTGACCAAGAAAAATATGTGGCGCTGGAATTTTTAACAGACACACCGATATATTGGGATTTGCTAGTAGAGATAGGTGAACCAGATGATTGTAACAATGCTATTCACTACCTTTATAACGAATTATTTGCGCTAGCTTTTCCTAACACTATAGTGAGCCAAGGCACAGATAGTAACTTAAACGGAAGCATTTACACTGATGGGATGATTACTCAAATTAAGGGAACTCTTAAAGAGTCGGAAAATAACACCTTTTCTTTTGGGGATAATATAGAGCTAAAAGCTTTTATGGAAATTACTGCTACTGAGGCTGATGTTGACCCAGAGTTTGTTATACCGCATGAGCTGGAAGTGGTGGACCCATTATTATTTTTAGCTGCTGATATTCTAAATTCGCCTATTGAATTACCAAATGTAACTCACGAACAAAAACCTGCAGTTAATGATACTATAGAACTAAAAGACATTTCAATACCTATGCAAAACATAAATGGCCTTGCTTATATTCCTGTTAAGCTTGGCAGTGAAGCTCTTGGTTATACTTTAACTTATGATGAAGATAAAAAAACTGTATATCTAGTAAAACCAGATAAAGCAGTACAATTAGAAACAACTGTGATTGTGGACGGAACTTTATATATTACATTTGATGAATGGGTGGCAATTCAGTAAATGGCAAAAAAGCAAGTTTAAGCTTGCTTTTTTTTTATAAAAAAATAGTATTATATGCGCCAAAATTAAGGTAAAATATATTATGGGCTTAAATCATTTAATTACAATGATTAAACTCAACAGATTGGAACATTTTTATATGGTGTTGTTAACTTAATATGAAAAACTAGCCACTACTCTTTCATAATTTAACTTAACAAAACCTTAATTATCATAAGGAGGATTATAATGATTAAACTAGTAGCAACAGATTTAGATGGAACATTTTTAAACGAAACAAGAGGCTTGATGACTGGAGCAGAAGAACTATTAGATGAGCTAGAACAAAAGCAAATAGCATTTGTAGCAGCAAGCGGCCGCTCATTAAGGTCAATTGAACGTGTATTTGGGGATGAAGTGGTGAACAAAATCGGCATAGTAGCAGAAAACGGAAGTGTAGTAGCATATAAAGGTACAGTGATAAACGTTTGCCAATTAGATATACATATGGCAAGTGAAATCGCAACCCTGCTGCTGGACATGAAAGTAAATCCATTAGTAAATACAGTGCATAACAGCTTCTCATCGGCAACTAGCATAGAATTTAATAAAAATATAAGCTATTATTGCAGCAATTTAACACATGTTGATTCGTTTTCACAAGTTCCAGATGAAGTTGTAAAAATTGCAATTAACGTGCCTAGTGGTGAAACTCTGCCAGTTTACAATACACTAATGGAAAAATGGGGAGACCAAACTGCCATTGCTATATCCGGCGACTATTGGCTAGACGTAATGCCTAAAGCAACTAATAAAAGTGTGGGTCTTGAGATTTTGCTAGATAAGCTAGGAATTAACAGCGAAGAGATTGTAACATTTGGGGACTATGACAACGATATTGAGCTACTTAAGCTTGGGAAATATAGCTATGCTATGATTCACGCAAATGACAGAGTTAAAAAGCATGCGAAAGCTGTATGTGAGCAGACAGAAATATTTAATAAAATAAGAGCATTGATTTAACTAAAAAAAGCAAAAAAAATATGCCCTTATACTAGTAAGGGCATTAAAACCGTTTAACAAACTCGATAATATCGAGATTATAAAATTCATCAGCTTTTTTCCAGTCAAGTACATTAAAGACATTTTCAATATAATCTGGCTCCCACCATAATCCAATAGCAATTAAGGGGATAAGATTATTAGTAATAGGTATAGAGGAGACAACTTCTAAATCGTAATTCGGATGTTTTACAAGCCAAGCCCAACTAGAGCCAGACAAAGCATATTTCTTAAATTGAGCCTTAAGTATATCAATTGAATGGAATGTCTTTTCAATAGCTTCCTTAATAGAGCCGGCTGGTTGCTGATTATGTTCGGTAGATAATATTTCCCAAAAGAAAGAATAACTAAAAACTCCACCGCCTTGAATAAAAACGTCTTGCTTTATGTCGTTGGGCAATATATCAAGGTTATACAAAAGCTGCCCCACGGTCTTGTTAAACAGTTCTGGATATTTACTAATCACCGTATTTAATTTGTTCACATATGCTTGTTGATATTTATCATGATGAAGATGTATAGTTTCTTTATCAATAATTGGTTCTAGCGCATCATATGTGTATGGCAATGGTTGTAAAATGAAGTCCATATAACTTTCCTCCTCATCTTTATAATGGTAGTATGTACACTTTATGGGAATATATACATTAATTATATAACTTTTACCGCCTATGGGGATTCCCCTACAACTAAAAAAACACTACCTAAAATCAGTAGCGTTTCTTATATAAATATTAACGATTTAACCGTTTATTAATGTCTGTTTGGCGCTCAGTAGAATCTTTAAGAAATCCTTTCATTAACGCTTCAAAGTCATCAACAGGAGGCTCCTTCTCCTTTTTGGGTTTATTAGGTTTTGGACGCTGCGGTTTTAGCGCTGGTTTCGGTGGTGCTTCTGTAGCATCTTTTATAGATAAAGAAATTTTATTATTCCCCTCATCTATAGATAGAACCTTAACCTTTACTGGATCCCCTATTTTTACGGCATCAGCTATGTTTTCTAAAAACCCATGCGTAATATGCGAGATATGAACTAAACCTTGTGTGCCTTCGCCTAATGCAACAAAAGCCCCAAATGGCTTAACCCCTGTCACAGTTCCTTCAATTATTTGGCCTACTTGAAATTTTTCCGACATGATAAATAACACTCCTATAAAATGTAAGTAACATTTTTATTATAACATGTAAGTACTCATTATGTATAGAGTAAAAATGAATATTTATAATTAGTATACTAGTTATTTATTCCATCAAAGTTCACTGCGTTTTAAATTAAGTTTATTTAGGTTATGAGTAATTTTTAAACTAAAATATAATACATTGGTATACAACATCAATTTTAGAATAATTTAAGAATATAATAATAAGTTTTTATAATAAATTACTAATTTAATGCTTTATTAATTATATTTTACGTATTTTCCACCACTATCGTTATTTATCCCATATATAACAGGGCTTGTAAATACTATGTGGTAAGTCATAAAAGGAGTGTTGTAATGGAAATTTGTTCAACAGTTAAGAATATAGAAATTAAGGATACAGAAATTTTAGTTACTACTAATTGCAATAAAATAAAAATAGTTTTTGTTACACAAGATATAGTTAGAATACGCGCGTCGTTTAACTCGGAGTTCGCGGAAGAATCATAAGTTTTAACTACAACTGCTTGGGAAGATAGATTAGACCATTTGTTTGAAGGCGAACGCACTAGAATAGAGCCTGTAAAGCCAGAAGTCATACAAGATGATAATAAGATTATATTTAGTACATGTAAACTAAAATTAGCTCTACATAAGGAAGAAATTTGAACAGTCCACACAAGGATGGTATTATAGCCAAACTAAAAAAGCTGCAATAATTAAGTATAATAATATTCCAGATGGATATAAACTAACAGTGTCGTTTGAAACATTTGACATGATTGGAATGTAGCATATAGCCCTTGACGATTGTCAGGGGCTTGATAGTAATTTAAGTTTAGAAAGGAAATGATAATTATGCAAATAGGATTTAGATGGTATGGTGAAGGCAATGATAGTATATCTTTACAAGATATTAAGCAAATCCCGGGAGTAACAAGTATAGTTTGGGCACTGCATAATAAGCAAGCAGGCGAGGTTTGGGAAGTTGATGAGATTAGCGAGGTGGCACAGCAACTTAAGCCTTATGGATTTAATATGGATGTAGTAGAATCTGTAAATGTTCATGATGATATAAAAGTAGGATTGCCTACTAGAGATAAGTATATTGAAAATTATAAACAAACACTTAGAAATCTTAAACAATTTGGAGTAAAAGTAGTTTGTTATAACTTTATGCCAATTTTTGATTGGACTAGAACAGACTTATTTCATCCATTACCAGACGGCTCTACTGCGCTTTATTATGAAAAAGATAAAATTATGGAAGACCCAAAAGAAATGGCAGATTATATCTTAACTAACTTAAAAGGCATGACTTTTCCTGGCTGGGAACCAGAGCGAATGGCTAAGTTAGATGAGTTATTTGAGTTATATAGGCCTGTAAGTAAACAGCAGTTATGGGAAAATCTAAAATATTTTTTAGAGGCGATTATGCCTACTTGCCAAGAGTGTGATATTAAAATGGCAATTCACCAAGACGACCCACCATGGGATATTTTTGGTCTCCCTAGATTGTTAGTTGATGCACAGGCGATTGATTATTTTTTAAAGTTAGTTGATAATCCATATAGCGGGCTTACTCTATGTTCTGGCTCTCTAGGTGCAAACCGTAATAACGTTGTGGCAGATATAGTAAAAAAACATTGTGACAGAATTTATTTTGCGCATATTAGAAACGTTAAACATTATGATAATGGCGATTTCTCAGAAGTATCTCATAGAGACTGCGATGGAGATGTTGGTATATTAGATATAGTTATAGCCTATCATCAAGCTGGATTTAAAGGCTATATTAGGCCAGACCATGGTAGGCACATTTGGTCAGAGCAATGTAGACCTGGTTATGGATTATATGATAGGGCATTAGGAATAATGTACATTTTAGGTATATGGGATAGTTTAGATAGACAATAGGGGGAGCGTTCCCCCTAAGAAATAAAATAATGAGGCTTTGTTTCTATCAGTTGATGAAATACATTAAGACCAGTATAAATATGTGTTTTATATGCCTGTTGTGAACTAATAACGTCTTTATCTTTAATAAAATTGAATATGTCAGTATGTTCATCTAGTAGGAGTTTTAACTTGTCTTCAATTTGGGTAGAAACTATTCTAAATCGCTGATAATCTGGAATAAGGTTAATTAGATAGAGCCAAAGCTCTCGTTTGTTACAGCTATCAAACAAAATTTCATGGAATGTATTATCTAGTTTAAATCCAGCAGACAATGCTGTGCTTGCGTCTATGATTGGTAATTTTCAAACTGGCGGTATTGCAGGTAAAATGCAATTTGGTTCGGGCTGGTGGTTTATGGATACAAAATATGGTATGATTAATCAAATGCGTGATTTAGCTAGCATGGGCTTATTATCAAAGTTTGTAGGCATGTTAACTGACTCTCGAAGTTATTTGTCATTTCCTCGGCATGAGTATTTTAGAAGAATTTTATGCAATGAGATAGGTAATATGGTGGTAAATGGCGAGTATCCTTATGATAAAGAAGTTTTAAAAGAAATAATAGAAGATATTTGTTTTAATAATATTAATAGGTATATCCGGAGGTAATTTATGAAATTAACAAACGATTTATTTAATCAAACACAAATGTGGGAAGAAAAAGGTATTAGTGTACCTACATTTGATGTATTAAAAATGCGTGAGAACACTAAGCAAAATCCAACATGGGTACACTTTGGCGCAGGGAATATTTTTAGAGGTTTTATAGCAGGTATACAAAATACTTTGTTAGAGAAAGGATTAGTGGATACAGGCATTATAGCAGTTGATACGTTTGATGAAGACATTATTGATAACATTTATAAAAAATATGATGATTTAGTATTGCTAGTGAAATTAAAGTCAAATGGCGATATGCAAAAGCAAGTTTTGGCTGGAATTGGTGAGAGCGTTAAGGGTAGTGACACAGTTAGATTAAAGCAACTATTTGAAAACCCGACTTTACAAATAGTTAGTTTTACAGTAACAGAAAAAGGATACCAAGCAACTGCTGTAGATATTGATAATGGGCCAGATAAGCCAGTGCATGCTATGGGAGTGCTATGCAGTTTGCTATTAGCTAGATTTAAAGCTAATCAAGCTCCGATTACGTTAATATCTATGGATAATTGCTCAAATAACGGTGAAATACTAAAAACTGCTGTTAAGGATATAGCTTTAGGGTGGGTGAAAAAAGGGTATATAAATCGTGATTTTTTAGATTATATTTTAACAGAAACTCTAGTAGCATTTCCGTGTACTATGATTGATAAAATAACTCCACGCCCAGCTAAGGAAGTTGAAGACGAATTAACTAAGCTTGGGATTGAAGATATTTCGCCAATTGTTACTAGTAAAAATACGTTTATTGCGCCATTTGTAAATGCTGAGGTTGCTGAATATTTGGTTATAGAAGATAAGTTTACAAATTCTCAGCCTCCGTTTAAGGAAGTTGATGGGGTATATGTAACTGACGGCAATACTGTTAAACAAGTGGAGACTATGAAAGTAACGACTTGCTTAAATCCACTGCATACAGCATTAGCAGTATATGGCGTAATTTTAGGCTATGATAGAATTTATAAAGAGATGGAAAATCCTATGTTAAAAACTTTAGTAGAAAAAGTAGGGTTAGAAGAAGGAATGAAGGTAGTTGTTGACCCGCTAATTATTAATCCTAAAGAGTTTATTGATGAAGTAATTTATGAAAGGTTTACTAATCCATTTATCCCAGATGACCCAGCGCGTATAGCTACGGATACTTCTCAAAAAGTTAAGATTAGATTTGGAGAGACTATTAAGGAGTATATTAAAAGCGATAAACTGGATGTAAATGATTTAACGTATATTCCTCTTGTAATAGCTGGCTGGCTTAGATATTTAATGGGCGTAAATGATAAAGGGGAGCATATTACGTTAAGTCCAGACCCACTAATGACGCAGTTACAATCTAAGTTGCAAAGCGTTAAATTAGGCGGTAGTTATAATGGGGAAGCTAAAGCCATTTTAAGTGACGCGCAATTGTTTGGAGTGGATTTAGTGGAATGTGGTTTAGCTAGCAAAATTGAAGAGTTATTTAAAGAGCTAATTGCTGGCGTAGGAGCAGTGGAAGCAACATTAAAAAAATATTGCGCATAAACATCAAAAAGAGTACGCCTATGTACTCTTTTCTTTTTTTACAAATTTTTATCTACAAAACTAAGTTGGCACAGTCTTTAAAAGCAGACTCAGCAATTTCTTTAATGCTATCTGGTATTACCACTTTAGTTAAACTAGTGCATCCTTTAAAAGTAGAAGATTGAATTTTAGTTATGCTACTAGGAATTTCTATGCTACTTAAAGCACTACAATACATAAATGCGGCTGAACCAATTTCGATTACGCTACTTGGTATAACTACTTCTTGCAAACTACTACAACCATTAAAAGCCGCTGAACCAATTTCAGTTACACTATTTGGTATGTTCACTGAAACAAGGTTATTACAACCATTAAAAGCTGCAGCAGCTATTTCAGTTACGCTATTTGGTATATCAATAGTTTGTAGGTTATGGCAATATATAAAAGTAGCTGCGCCAATTGCCGTTATAGTATTTGGGATATTAATTTTAGCTAAATTACTACAATCATAAAAAGCGCCTGCTCCAATTTCCACTACGCTAGGTGGTATAATAACTTCTACTAAACTACTGCAACCTGAAAAAGCACCCGCTCCAATCTCAGTAACACTTTCTGGTATGTTTATTTCTTTTAATTCACTACAACCCGAAAAGGCACCTGCGCCAATTTCTGTAACACTATTTGGTATATCCACACTAACTAACTTTGTACATCCTTTAAACGCCGTATTATAAATTGAATTAACTGAAACTCCATTAATTGTATCTGGTATGTTAGCACAAGTTATAGAATCATGCACATCTAAAATAGTTCCTGTCTCAAAATCGAATAGTATCGCGGCATCTGTTATTCCATCTAAAGTAATCCACTCAGTAGTTTTAATCTCAAATTCAAGCTCGCCTATATCAGGCTGAATGGTTGGTTCTGCTGCGTTAGCAAAAATTACACTAGATGCACTTAAAGAAAAAGCTAATACGCTGGCTATCATTTTTTGTGTGTGTTTACTCATTTTTATTCCCCCCATAAAATTAATATTTTTAGTTTTCTGAAAAGTCTATTGCTTATGTATATGCTATAAGCTGCTTACTAGTTACATTATACACTTTTTCTTATCATTATACAATACGATTTTGACAAATTTTTTGGTTTTATGATATTTTTTTACACTAACTTTTCTATTACTAACTAATTGCTTAGTACGTTGTATATATTTTCCAATTTATGGCTATTATATACACGTAGAATTTAAAAAATAAGATTATTGGAGGAAAAATTTTGTTACCAAATAAATATCAATGGAGATTACAGCAGTCTAGTGGTGATATAATAGAACATATAGTTAAGTCTCGTAACTTGGAGCTTTACCCTAGTGTAGAACATTTATATGACCCTTTTTTACTAAAAGGTATGGACAAAGCCACTTCGCGTATACTAAAAGCAAAAGATTCTGGGGAATCTATTGTAATTTATGGCGATTATGATGTGGATGGCATTACTAGCACTGCTATTTTATATATGTTTTTAACTTCTATTGGTTGCAATGTTAGTTATTATATCCCAAATAGGATGACAGAAGGATATGGATTAAATGGCAATGCTATAAGAAGTCTTAGCCCTGCTACTCTTATGATTACTGTGGACACTGGGATTGCTGCGGTTAATGAGGTGGATATTGCTAACGAATGTGGCATGGACGTTATTATTACCGACCACCATGAATGTCAGGAAAATTTACCACTAGCCTATTGCATAATTAACCATAAGCAAGCTGATTGTAATTATCCAACTAAAGTGCTTGCTGGTGTGGGCATTACGTTTAAGTTAATTTGCGCTCTTGCTAGCCAATTAGGCGTTTGTGATAGCGTTTGGCAGTACCTTGATATTGTTGCTATTGGAACTGTTGCTGATATGGTGGGGCTAGTAGATGAAAATAGAATTTTAGTTTCTCTTGGTTTTAAAGCTATGGAAAACTCTAAAAATCTTGGCTTACGAGCTTTACTTTCTATAGTTAACCCTAAAAACAATAAAATTACAGCAGGTTTAATAGGCTATCAAATCGGCCCTAGAATTAATGCGGTTGGTCGTCTAGCTGATGCAAAGTTAGGTGTTAAGCTGTTAACGGCTACTGATGAAAATGAGGCTAGGGAAATTGCTAATCAGTTAGATGAAGAAAATACTAACCGTAAAAATACTGAAGACGATATAGTAAAATGTGCTAATCTATATATTGATGCTAATATTGATTTAACACATGATAAAATTGTTATTGCAGCTGGTGAAGGTTGGCATCATGGCGTAGTTGGTATTGTGGCTTCGCGTATTTTAGCGCGCTATTATAAACCGACTGTCATTCTAGGCTTAGAAAATGGCGTGTATTCTGGCTCCTGCCGCAGTATTGAAGGCTTTAACGTTTTTTCGGCTCTTTGTGAGCATAAAGATTTATTTGTGAAATTTGGCGGTCATGAGATGGCAGCTGGTTTAACTATAACTGAGGATAACTTAGAAGCATTTATTAGTGGTATGAAGGCTACTGCTAATGAACTAATTAGTGATGAGATGCTAATTCCTAAGTTAGACATTGACTTAGCCGTTAATATTTGTGACTTAAATATGGATATATATAATCAGCTTATGTTACTACAACCATTTGGGATGGGCAACGAAATGCCAATATTTCAAGTTGAAGGGATAGTTGCAGAATTTAAGCCTATTGGAAAAAATTTAGAACATCTTAAACTAGTTATAAAACAAGATAATAGAATTCTTCAAATGGTTGGATTTGGTATGGGCTATTATGCTAATCATTTATCTAAGGGGGAAACTGTAATAGTTGCAGGTGAACTAAGTAAAAATGAGTGGAATAATAACGTTAGCTTACAATTGATTATAAAAGCAATACGCTCACCAGATATTAATAAGTTTTTCATGGATTTGTACAAGGAATATTTACCTTGTGAAAAGGAAATAATAAATCAGTACGCTGATAAAATGATACCTTCTTATAATGATTGTAAAATTATATATACCTTTTTTAAAAATTATTCATCTAAAGAAATGGCTATTAATAGAGCTATTCATTGTATAGATAATATGTCAGAGTATAAACTACTTAAAATTTTAGATATTTTTGTAGAGCTTGGGTTTATTTCTTATAAATTAACCGATGAAATTATTTATTATGATATACTAGAAGCACCAAAAACCAAATTAGAAAATTCTATTATATTTATGAATTTGCAGCAATTAATTGTTTAGGAGGACGAGCTTATGGATTTAAAGACGCTTATTCGTGATATTCCTGACTTTCCAACTGAAGGAATTTTATTTAGGGATATTACTACATTACTACGGGAGCCAGAAGGTTTGCATTTTGCCATAGATGAAATTTGTAGACGAGTAGAAGGCGTGAAATTCGACTTAGTATTAGGACCCGAATCACGGGGATTTATATTTGGCGTTCCAGTTGCGTATAAATTAAATAAAGGCTTTATTCCAGTTAGAAAAGCTGGTAAGTTACCTTTTAACACTCATTCACAAAGCTATGACCTTGAGTATGGCAAAAATACTTTAGAGCTTCATATAGATGCAGTGAAGCCGGGTCAAAAAGTTGTCATTGTAGATGACCTTTTGGCTACTGGTGGTACACTTAATGCTATGGTTAAGCTTATACAAAAGGCAGGCGGGGAAGTTGCTATGATTGTATGTCTTATAGAACTTGAGGGGCTAAGTGGTCGTGAGGTTTTGGGGCATATACCTGTAGAAACTCTGATACAGTACTAATTCAATATAAGGTTAAGATTATTCTTAACCTTATATAAAGACTTAAATAGTACATATCAAATAAAAAATAGTATTGAAATATTCCAAAAAGTTAACTATAATAGTTAATTATATATCGAAAGTTATTCATTTTAAGGGGGTGCGTACAATGCCAAACGAAACTTTTGAAAACCTTATAAGTAAGATTAGAGCGTATCACCCGTCTGACAATCTTACTATGATAGAGAAAGCGTATGAATTAGCTGACAATGCTCATAAAGGACAGTTAAGAAAGTCAGGCGAGCCTTATATAATTCATCCTTTAGCCGTGGCTCAAATACTCGCTGGTTTAGAGCTTGATATTGAGTCTATAACAGCAGGAATTTTACATGATGTGGTGGAGGATACAGATTATACTATTGAGGATATTGAAAATATGTTTAATAAGGAAGTTGCGCTATTAGTTGATGGTGTAACTAAGCTTAGCCAAATTAAGTATCATTCTAGCGATAAACAGCTTCAAAAAGAGGAGATGTTAGCAGAAAATTATAGAAAGATGTTTTTAGCTATGGCGCAAGATATAAGAGTTGTCCTTATTAAACTTGCGGATAGATTGCATAATATGCAAACTTTAAAGTTTATGGCTCCCCATAAACAAAAAGAAAAGGCAGAAGAAACTTTAAATATTTACGCTCCTATTGCCCATAGATTAGGCATATGCACGCTTAAATCTGAACTTGAGGATTTGTCTCTTAGATATATTCATCCTGAGGTTTATTATGATTTAGCTCAACAAATTTCTTTAAAGAGAGATGAACGTATAGCGGATATAGATGAGATTGTAGAGCGTATAAAAGAGCAGTTAGAGCACGATGGCATTGAAGCTGTTGTTGAAGGTCGTGCTAAGCATTTCTTTAGTATTTATAAGAAGGTTATTAGCCAGAATAAAACTATAGACCAGATTTATGATTTATCTGCGGTGCGTGCTATTGTAAATGATGTTAAAGACTGTTATGGAGTTTTAGGAGTCGTTCATGAAATGTTTACTCCTATTCCAGGTCGTTTTAAAGATTATATTGCTATGCCAAAGTCAAATATGTACCAATCACTACACACTACTCTTATGGGACCGCAAGGCATTCCGTTTGAGCTTCAAATTCGGACCAAAGAGATGCACCGCACAGCTGAGTACGGTATAGCTGCTCACTGGAAGTATAAGGATGGTAAAGTGGATGGTATTTATCAGGATAAGTCTGAAGAAAAGCTGGCGTGGCTTAGACAGATTTTAGAGTGGCAACGCGAAATGAGCGATAACTCTGAGTTTATGTCTGCCATTAAAGTGGATTTAGACGTTTATACTGACCAAGTTTATGTTTTTTCTCCAAAAGGAGAGTTATTTACTATACCTACAGGCTCTACACCAATAGATTTTGCTTATTTTATTCATAGTGGCATTGGTAATAAGATGACTGGGGCTAAGGTTAATGATAAGATTGTTACTTTCGATTATGAAATTAAAAATGGAGATAGAGTTGAAATACTAACTTCTAACAATTCTAGGGGACCAAGTCGTGACTGGCTAAAAATCGTTAAGACTGCTCAAGCTAGAAATAAGATTAACCAGTGGTTTAGGCGACGCTTTAAAGATGAGGACATTATTAGAGGCAAAGATATGCTAGAGGCTGCTGCAAAGCATAAAGGTTATCAGCTTTCGGCTCTTCTTGACCCAGTTTGTATAGAGCATGTATATAGGCGTTATGGGTTAAAAAACTGGGATACTATTTATGCCGGCATTGGTTATGGGACTATTAAAGAAAAGCAAGTACTTCAGCGGTTGATTGATGAAAACTTCAAGCATAACATGCCGATAAAAACAGATCAAGATATAATAAATGAAGTTAAAGTAACTGAGACTAAAGTGGAGCCTTATAAAGATCAAGCTGATAATAAGAGTGGAATTATTATTGCAGGAGCTGGTGATAACGTTGCTATTAGGTTTGCTAGATGCTGTAGGCCGCTTCCTGGCGATAAGATTATTGGCTACACTACTCGCGGACGTGGAGTTTCAATCCACCGTTTAGATTGTCCTAATATACAACATATGCCCCCAGAGGAAAAACAGCGCTTAGTTGCTGCTAGTTGGCATGAGGACGAAATTAGTAAGTCTGGGTATTTAACTGAAATCCAGGTGGTAGGTACTGATAGAACTGGCATTATTGTAGATATTTCTAAAGTGCTAAATAACATGCAGTTAGATGTTAAGTCGCTAAACGCTAGAGTAACTAAAGATAATCAAGTTATATTCAATGTTCATATTTTAATAGAACATATGTACCAGTTAGATGAAGTAATTAAAAAAATTCATAATGTTGCTGATGTAACCGAGGTTAAACGAGTCTCGTCATCATAAGTTGTTAAATTCAGTAAGCCACTTCTCTTACTGGATTTTTTTATTGCGCATTTTTTTATTATGCATAAGGATAAGAGTACGGCGCATACATTTATGTAAAACTATTTTATGTATAAGGGAGAGGAATCACAGTGACCAGTAAAACTAAACTTTCGCTATTTGCTTTAACATGGCCTATACTATTAGAGCTATTACTACAAATACTAATAGGTAACATAGACCAATTTATGATTAGCCAACATTCGCAAACTGCTGTTGGAGCTATAGGAAACGTTAATCAGATTATGACATTACTATTTATCACATTTACCGTAATAAGTATGGCTACTACTATTTTGGTATCTCAGTATTTAGGGGCGCAAAACTTTCATAAAGTCGCCGAGGTATATACTGTTTCTATTTTTGTAAATTTATTATTTAGCTTAGTGTTATGTAGTTTTATATTAATTTTTTCTCAGCAAGTGTTTTGGCTTATAAATATGCCTGCTGAACTTTATGCCGAAGCTACGGTTTATATTAGTGTAGTTGGTGGATTCTTATTTTTGCAAGCACTGCATTTAACGCTATCAGCAATATTTAGAAGTAATGGACTTATGAAAGAAACTATGATAGTAGCTTTAGTTATTAACATTATCAATGTGATTGGTAATTTCATTTCACTAAACGTATTTCATATGGGGATATTAGGTGTAGCAATATCTAGTGTTATCAGTAGAATTATCGGGGTAACAGTTATGATAATTTTATTTAAGTTACGTATAACACCGAAGCCAGCGTTAAAATATTTAAAACCATTTCCAAAGGATGTATTAAAAAAATTATTAAAAGTTGGCATTCCTTCTGGCGGCGAAGCTTTAGCTTACTGTTCATCACAAATGATTATTTTAACCGTAATTAACACTATGGGCGCGTACGTAGTAACTACAAAAGTTTATGTAAGCATGGTAGTAACATTTTCATTTATATACTCATCAGCTATATCTGCTGCAGCACAAATTATGGTAGGACATTACATAGGAGCTGGAAAAGAGGACGAGGCCAAAAAATTAGTTTTAAGCATTTTACCGCGAACATGCTTAATATCAGTAGGAATTTCGGTTGTGTTATATTTACTGAGCACACCGATTATGTCTCTATTTACAAGTGACCCACAAATTATAGCGCTTGCCAAGTCGGTAATGCTAGTGGATATATTGCTAGAATTAGGGCGCACAAGCAACCTAATTTGTCTACGTGCACTGCAAGCTAGCGGTGACATTAAATTCCCGGTTACTCTTGCTATGTTTACAATGTTTAGCATCGCAGCATTTTGCTCATTCTTATTTGGCTTAGTGTTCGGCTGGGGATTAGTTGGAGTGTGGCTTGCTATGGCTATTGATGAATGTATTAGAGGTGCAACTTTACTTTTCAGGTGGCACAAGGACTATTGGCGCGGTCGTTCAATGGTTCATGATATTGCATAAATAATACCCTATTCTTATATACAAATAAATAGCATAACAAGCCTTATCTCTAAGGCTTGTATTGTGTGCAGATTTATTATACAATATAAGTATAAGGGGGATTAATATATGGTTAAAAAAATTCTAGCATTAATAATATTAGTTAGTCTATGCTGTGTTTCTGTTATTTTAGGCGTAGGATACTCGTATTATAAGGATGTACTAGAGACAAAACCTTTAGAACAAACATTTGACGAAATACGTTCGCATGAAGATTATGTAAAAATTGAAGAAATTAGTCCTCACTTTCTAAATGCGATTGTAGCAGTTGAAGATAGGCGGTTCCTCGACCATTGGGGATTTGATGTTATAAGCCTAAGTAGAGCGTTTTTTACGAATTTATCAGCAGGTGAGATAGTTCAGGGTGGCAGCACTATAACTCAACAGTTAGCCAAAAACTTATTTTTTAGCAGTAACCAAACTTACTTACGAAAAAGCGCCGAATTGTTTATGGCACTTACAATCGAGTATCTGTATACTAAGCCAGAAATCTTAGAAATATACAGTAACATTATATACTTAGGAAAAGGCTATTATGGTGTTGAAGAAGCAGCACAAGGGTATTTTAATAAGTCCGCAAAAGCTTTAACAGTTGAAGAAGCAGCTTACATTGCAGGACTTGCACAAGCGCCGTCTATATATTCAAATAATGTGGAATTGGGTTTAAGAAGACAAAATATTGTTCTTGAAGCATTAGATGAAGTAGGATATGTATTAGTTCCTTAGTTTTTGGTAATAATTGGAATAGCAAAAATTAGGAATAATATAAGGAAATTGTGGTAAAAATACTGTTATAATATTGTAGTCTCAAATTTCTTAAAAAAAAGTAGCAATTTAACCGTTGCTACTTTTTTTGTGTTCATTTTCGTATTCGTAAAACTATTTTCCTTGCTATTTTCCTTGTTTTGTTGGTGGCTTCATAGGTGCATCAAAAGTATTGACATTATTCATAAAAGCTTCTTTTGCGCGTTTTAAGTCCATTTTCTCTTCATCATCTTTAAGTATTAGCGCTGGCCTAGTTTTAGGCTTTTGCATTAACTCTTGTTGTTTTTTTGATAGCTGTGGCATTTGTTGAGTTTGCGGTGGTGGTGCATATTGATTTTGCGGCTGCTGCTGTTGTGGTACATATTGATTTGGTTGCAATTGCTGATGTTGTGGTTGCACATATTGATTGGGCGGGCTATATTGAGTCTGCTGTTTTAGTTTACCAATATGCTTTTGTGCTTGCGATAATTGTTCTGATAGATGCGAAATAGTATCATCATACTTAACTTCAAAGCCAGCTAAAAATAACTCGAGTTCTATGTTAGGCGCTACATCTGGATGCAGTCCATATATATCCATAGAAGCAATAACCGGAATTCGTATAGTTTGATTGGTGGTAGTAACAAACAATGCATTTGTATATAATTCTATATCTACTGATTTGCTAAATGTCATATGATTGAATGTACCTTGGATAGAATTTTTAATCGGCTTACTAAATAACGCGCCTTCATCAACGGATAGCATAGTGTATAACAAGCCATTATCAATATAGTTAATCCAAATTGAATCCATATACTTTAATATAGAAGCATTACTAAACTTAGCGGGTGTAGCCAATATAATTGGTTCTTTTTGAGCTATAGTATTTAAATCGCCAAATTTATATAACAACTGATTTTGTCCATACATATTATTAATATAAGCAATATGCAACTGTCCCTCTATAATACTTGCCTCAAACTGCTGAATAGGTAACTGAGACTTAATTATAGGATAATAGGCAGAGCTTCTAACTGATAAGCAATTAAGTTCAGTAGGATTATTATGCTCAAGTAGCAAAATATAAACATCATCATTAGAAGAAATAATACTAAAGCTTTTAGGATTAAAATCTAGAATAAGCGTTTCAACAGTCTGACCAATTACTTGATGCATAAGAGCAGACTTACCATTAAATGATGCCGTATAAAAAAAGTGTAGGTTATTACCTAGGTTATTACCTAGGCGATTGCCTAAGCCATTGCTTAAGTTAGCAAGATAAAAGTTATCAAAAACAAATTCAGTTTCTTCAAATAGAAGAGTTCTAGTTACATTAGAGTTATCAATCACAATGTAAAGAACTTGACCTTTAACAGTTTTGGCCACCACATGAATGACATGGTTGCTATCAACCACAGCGCTAAAACCTTCCTTACAATTAGGTAATAACTGCAAAGGTCGCGTCTTAAAATTATGCAACACCAAAGTTTGTTTCACTCGTTCTATTTTAGCTAAATTGTACAAAGTATAACATAAGAAAGTCATAGAAACCCTCCAACCTGTTGGCCCTGTTAATTTAAATTAAGTGTCTGACAGACTCATTAAGCTAACAGCTCCGTTTTATTATATCATATTGTAAAAAAAATAAATTATACATAATTGTAATAAGTGTAACCAAAGAATATCAGCCTCCATATTATATTATCAGGAATGACATTTTATGATGTACCCAACTTATTAGGAGGTCAACTATGAGTAAATGTGATTGTAATAAACCACACAAACCATTTTTTAATAAAGAAGATTTTTACGGAAATAGACCATACCAAAATGCTGGTATCTGTGACATTTGTCACGAAGACACAGAGCTTAGCCCAATTGAAGAAGCGGCTTTTTGCCCACCAATTGGCGAACCAAGACTTTTAACTCTAATGGCTCCAGTAGTTTTTGACGAAAGTGGTCTTAATTTATGTAGAGTAGTAGAATTTGACGAACTTTTAGACGCTTGTAAAGGCCCAACTTCTCGCACAACTGATTTAATGTTTGATGGCCTTACAGCTAATGATTTAATTAATGCGTCACACTTACAACTGCAAGTTGTTGATATAGATTTTAATTTTGTTTGCCCAAAAAGCGGAAGATATTCTGAAATTCGTCCAGCTAAGTATAATCCTAACTTATCAAGAATTACACTTAAAGATATTGATGTTACTCTTGCTGTTAAGGTTATTAACGCTGACTGTAAAGTATGTAAAGAGGGTATGTTAACTCTTAGATATTTGCCAAGCGAACATTGCCCAGGACATGATGAAACTACTAATCCAGGAAGTGTAACTTTTGATTTATATACTCCTTACGGATTAACATTTGCTGCTGAAAACCCAGCTGGTTGCAACAAGCTAGTGCCAACAATTAACTACATCGGCTATGTAGCAGGCGACATTTGCCAAGGGCACTGTGAATGTGCAGAGCCAGGTCCAAATCATCAGTTTAAAGTATTTGAACCTAACAATAGCTTAGCACAAGGTGTTTCAGCTCAGGCTTTAGCTAAAGTTATTGGTGCTGATGATGAGTATATGGCAGTAGGTTTAACTTTGTATTTTAAAGTTGTTTACTTTGTTCAGTATAAATTTGACCATAAAGGACTTTGTGTACCACCTAAGTTTACAGCGCTTGATGCATCTGATGCATCTGATTGTTTAGCATTTGTTGAAGGTGATTTGTTAGAGCAAAGTATTTTACCATTAAATGTGTGTGTACCACCTAAATCTTTTGGACCACCACCACCAAAACCATGTAAACCATGTTAATTTTTCAAAAAAGAAGTTGCAGCTATTTAAGTTGCAACTTTTTTTTGTGTACGTTTTATATTTTATTTCCATTTATTAACTATCCAACTATTGCCTTTATAATTAATTTTGGTTTAAGTATTCGTTTTTTTGTAATAATAAGTCATATTAATAAACAAGGAGCTGTTAATTTAATATGAAATGAGTCTACGGGCAACGCCCTCGGACAATATCGACCACGTATACCATAAACAAATATTGGAGGAAAAAAATGAGTAAAAAAATGATAGCAAGTATACTCTCAGCATTTTTGGTGATAAATATTGCCCCTTTACCAATCCAAGCTAATGAAGAAGAAAATTTAGCTCCTACGGCTAAATTACCTAATAATAATCAAGCTGAATTTAATGCACTACCCGTTGTTCATAATTATAATACACATGACTCGGAGTATAATGTGCAGCCTAGTGTGGATTATAATCCTGAATATAACCCTGAATATAATCCTGTTATTAGTTACGAAGCTACTAATTATGAGGATACTAATTACGAGTCTAATAATTACGAAGCCAATAATTACGAAGATACTAACTACGAAGTCAATAATTACGAAGCTACTAACTATGAGATGAATAACTACGAAGCTAATAATTATGAAGCTCCTAACTACGAAATCAATAACTACGAAGCTAATAACTACGAAGCTAATAACTACGAGACCACTAATTACGAAGCTAATAACTACGAGTCTACTAATTATGAAGCTATTAATTACGAGACTACTAATTACGAAGCTACTAATTACGAAGCTAATAATTACGAGGTTACTAACTACGAAGCTATTAACTACGAATATTACGAAACCGAAGATGCAGTTCCATTGTTAAAGCCGATAGAACAAGCAGACCATGGACTAATTGGGCCTGTACCACAAAATATTAAGCCAACAACAGAACCGACACCACCAGCGATTGAAGTGCCAGAGGTAAATCCAGAAATAAATCCAGATGTGCCAGCATCATCAGACCATGTAGATGAAGCACCTAAGCCAAAGCAAGCAAATCAGCAGGTACCTCCTCAACAAGCGCCTGCTGAAAATCCTGCTAACACAGAAAATAGTAACACCGCACAACAAGAAAATGGTAATGGTGAACAACAAGCAAATAATACACAAGCTCATAAGGAAGCGGAAAATATAGATGATGTAGAGCATCCAGCTAATGAGGCACCAGCTAAGCCAGCCGAAAATGCAAAAACGCCTAGCACATCCCATAAAACGCAAAATGATAAAACTTCGGGTAATGCGCGCAGACAAATTAATCAAGCAAGAGGTAAGTTACCTAAAAAAGAGGATGTGGGCAATGATTTTCCGGATGTAAATCCAAAGCCTAAGTCACAAGCGCCAGATGTGGAGTCAACGGGACTGAATAATAGCAATACAGATTATCAGATTAGCAACAATTTTGTAGGACCTATGCCAGTTAGCGATGATATATTGGCAGTACCAACATTAGCAGTGATAGAGGATAATACGAGAGTGGATTATGGTTATGAGCCACAATCACAAGTGCCAGAACAATTAGAACCAGAACAATTAGATGAAGCGGAGCAAATTGAAGAAAGCACACCACCATTTGAAGGAGCAGGTGGGGCTATGACTCCAGCGGAAGGAGATGCGCCATTGGTGGAGAATAGTGACCCACCAGAAGATTTGGGCCATTTACAAGTGCCGAATTATCCTCAGCAATATCAGCAAGATTTACAAGTACCACATCAATATAATCAAGATGTACAAATACCACAGCAATATCAGCCAGACTTGCAAGTACAATATCAGCCGGATATGCCACAGCAACAAGAAATACCTCAGCAGTATCAGCAATATCAACGACATGAAACAGAGGACACGGTTAGACAAAGATATGAGAATGTGCCACAAACTTATGCTGAAGATATGAATGGTAATGCACCGCGTAGATATAGTCCTGATACAACTAATAATGTTCCAGACTATAATAACGGTACTAATTCATATAGTGCACGAGCGCACCATGGAAATACGAAAAATAGTAATGCTGGCACAAATGCTAATAACTCTAACAACATAAATAGCATAAATACTAATAATGTTAATAACTCTAATAACGTAAATACTAATAGCATAAATACTAATAATTCTAATAACGTAAATGCTAATAACTCTAATAACGTAAATACTAATAGCATAAATACTAATAACGCTAATAACGTAAATGCTAATAATGCTAATAACGTAAATACTAATAGCATAAATACTAATAACGCTAATAACGTAAATACTAATGGAACTGGTAGCAATAATATTGGAGTTAATACAAGAGGCACTATTAATTCTAATGCAAATGGCATGACTAATACTAATAATGGTACAAATCACGTTGGCGTTAATAATAATAATAAGGCGAATAATGCAACAGGAACGTATAACAATGGAACGAGCACGTATAATCCAAATACAGGAATACCGAATTCAGGAACGTACCGAAAAGGGACTTATGATAACGGAGGAATTCCAGGTAACCTAGGAACTACCGGCATGCCTAATACAGGAACTAATGTACCAGGAACTACCGGCGTGCCTAACACAGGAACTAATGTGCCTAACTCAGCAATTAACGGCATGCCTAACACAGCAGTACCTGACCAAAATGAATTAGACGAAACTAGAGATAATGCTACTATTGCAATAGAGAATGCTACAGATATATATAAACCGGATAGCAATGACGAAAATGCAATCGCTGTAGAAAAGTCAAAGATGAATGTGATACAAGAAAGTAACACCGAAAATGAGCTAGATATTCCACCAGAAAGCATCCCATGGGCATATAACAATGCACCTGCAGTAGAGTTTGCCGATAAAACTTTAGAAAAAATGGTAGTGGCAGCAGTTGATAAAAATAAGGATGGTATTGTAAACCGCTCAGAAATATTAGCATTAAAATCTCTTAGAGTATATGAAGACGTGACAGATTTAACTGGGCTAGAATATGCACATAACTTAGTTAAACTAGATTTACATGATAACAACTTAACGGATTTAACAACGCTATCTAGGTTAACTAGCTTAAAAAACTTAACGTTATCAGACAATGAGATTACGGATTTAACACCGCTAAGAGGTTTATCAAACTTAACACGACTATCGCTTGAAAACAATAAAATAAGCAACTTAACAGGTGTAGAAACGCTACTCAACTTAAATGAGCTAGTATTAAATAACAACGAAATAACCGATTTAACACCAATAGCGGATTTATACCAACTAAAATCATTAATGTTAGCACAAAACCAAATATCAGATTTATGGCCTATTTCAGATTTAAATAATCTTAATGCGCTACATTTAGATAATAACCAAATAGGAGATATTTCCGCATTAAAAGGATTAACAAACTTAACAACGCTAGAATTAGCAGGCAATCAAATTAACAATATAGAGCCGTTATACTCAATGCAAGATTTATGGTGGCTAAACTTAAACAATAACAAAGTAACCGATATATCGCCATTACAGCCAATGCAGCACCTAACTTACTTACACTTAGATAATAATAATGTAACCGATATAGGAGTGCTTAAGCATTTTCCGCATTTAACATGGCTAACGTTAGATAACAACAATGTAACGAACATAGCATCGTTAGAAAATTTAGTGAATTTATCTAAGCTACATTTAAGCGGAAATAAAGTTAAAGATATATCCGTTTTAGAAGAGCAAGAAAGTTTATGGGATTTATCATTAGACCGAAATAGATTAGACTTAACGGACAAATATACAAAATCGGTAATAGACCAACTTATAGATGAGAAAGTAAGCGTAGTATACGATGGACAACAAGTTTAAAAATTTCTCCAAACAAAAAGGACATTCGCATTTGAATGTCCTTTTACTATTTAGTACTAGTTAAATTTATGATTAGAAACATCTAAAACATTAGTAGCCACTTGCTCACAAAACATCTGGTCATGTTCTACAAAAACCATAGTAGGCTCGTAAGCTACAAGTAAATCCTCAATCTGCTGTCTAGATAAAATATCGATAAAATTAAGCGGTTCATCCCAAATGTACAAATGGGCCTGTTCTGACAAGCTCTTTGCAATAAGCACCTTCTTCTTCTGCCCACCGCTTAATTCTTCCAACTGCTTATCAAAAGCATCACGCGAAAAATCAAGTTTGCGCAAAATTGCCTTAAACAAGCTTTCATCTATTCCATTATATAAAATAAAAGTTTTCATATCGCCCTTTAAAAAACTAGTATCTTGTGGAACGTACGAAATCTTTAATTTACTCCCCTTAATTATATGCCCTTCAACTTGCTCAACTTCATTCATAATCAATTTAATCAGACTCGACTTACCACATCCGTTTTTTCCTTTTAACAGCAGTCGCTGACCTTTTAAAACTCTTAAATTAAGCTGATTAACAACTTCCCTCTCACCATAGTGAATTTGGATATTTCTCATTTCAATTAATATAGGCTTAATATACGGCTCATAATGAATTTTTAGAGCTTCTACAGTCTCAACATCCTTTAACAGCTTGGAACTTTCTTCAACTAATCTATTTTTCCTACCTTCAATCACCTTAGCACGTTTCATCATCTTAGCAGATTTATGACCTGCATAACCTTTATCAACTATATCAGTACCTAATTTCTTACTCTCTATATTATCGCTACAACCAATTGCTTTACTACTAGAAGCTTGTAACCTAGAAATTTCTTTTTTAAGCTTACTATTTTCATTACGCTCATATTGGTCTTGCCTTTGTTTATTAGTATACCAACTAGTATAGTTTCCTTTTACCACTTCTATAGTCTGCCTATTAATAGATACCACATGGTCGATTACTCTATCTAAAAATAGTCTATCATGAGAAACTAGGATAAAGCCATTTTTACTATATAAATACTGGGCTAAAATTTCACGGCCTGCTTGGTCTAAATGATTAGTTGGCTCATCTATAAGTAAAAAATTATTTTTCTTTAGAAACAAAGCCGCCAACATTAACTTAGTACGCTCACCATTGCTTAAAGTTTTAAAAGGCCTTTTTAACACATCTGCGTCAACATGAAGTAAATTAATTTCCTTTACGATTAAATCTTCAATACTATAACCATCATGCTGCATATAATTCTCCAATATATCGCCATACATCTGCAACGCATCATCAGTTGCTAGCGCAATACACTGTTCCATCTGGGCTTCCCACTGCGCATAAGGTGCAATAACATTGCGAATAACTTCTAACGTTATCCCATCTGAGTCTACTTCAAATGGGAAATAATCAAAACTACTAACCGAACTAACAATACTACCTTTATATTCATACTTATTTTGCAACAAATTTAAAAACGTAGTTTTGCCTCTACCGTTGCGTCCTATTAAACCTAATTTCCAATCGGTATCTAAAGTAAATGACGTATCGGTAAATATATTTTCATGATGTGTATCATAGCTAAAAGTCAATTTATTAACATTAATAATAGACATTTTCTCATCAGCTCCTTTTTTCTAGTACGTTTAGTTTTTAACCAGTTTTCTTGTGTTAATCATAACAACCAACAATATAATAACGAACACACATCTAATTATATCATCCATTGGTGCTATATCCCCTAAAATTCCGCCTACCAGCTGGCCTAATAATGAACTTACCAAAATTAAAGGCGTATTTATTGCACTAATTCTGGCTCTAATTTCGGCTGGAATTCCTATAACTAAAGCAACGCCAAAAATATTGTGCAATATGCTATTAAAAAATCCATATAAAAACATAATTCCAACAACTATTACTGCATACTTAGTTCCTATAAATAGCATCGGTATACTCATTCCTATTATAGCGAACAAAAGCACTTGGTATTTATGCTTATCTATATCTATTACGCTTAATAAAATAGGCGCTATTATTCCTCCTAAGGATATAAAGCCCATTGCAATTCCGTAAAGTTCAATGTTAAAATTACTTTCAAAAAATGGTAGTCTTAGTATGGTATACACTGATAGTAGAAATACTATTGTACAATAGGTGATTAGTAATCCTAGATAGGTTTTGTTTTCATGAAAAAAGATTTTAGTTGTAGCAAAAGAGTCTTTGATTTCTTGGAAGTTATAATTTAATGGTTTAGCCTCCTCATCAAGCTTCTCTTCTTCTACCTTTATAAATAATTCACTAATAGCAGAAATGATAAAAGTAATACCGTTAAATATAATAATTACCGGTATATTAAATATAAGCAGTAACATTCCCCCAATAAAGTTAGCCAAAATAGTGACAGTGTTAGAAACCACTTCTGTAATAGAACTAGCTCTAATTAATAATTTCTCTTTTATGATTAGTGGCACTAGCGTAATAATAGATGGTCTAAAGAACGCTTCAGCAATTCCAAGCAATACACTTACAACACAAATTAAAGCAAAGTTAAATTGAAATATAAAACATATCCCGAGCAAAATCATTAATAGCCCCCGAATTAAGTCACTGTAGATTAATACGGATTTTTTTTGCCATCTTTCCACCCACACACCTGCTATGGGCATAAGGATAATAGTTGGCAATATATTTAAAATTGCTATTATTGATACCATTAACGTAGATTCTGTCATGTCATAGATGCATTTTGCTATAGCCATATTGTAGATTATATCTCCAAATAGCGATACCCCAACACCTTGCCACAGTAAAAGTGAGTTTTTATTTACTAATTCCCGATTTAATTTCTCCATTATAGTTATTCCCTTTCTTTAATTTAACATTTTATCGCCCTCTAATTAAAATTTCCCCGCGTATATTGCGATAATATGTACAAAATATATATTACTATAATTCTTAATAGTTGGCAATACCATGGGACTTTTCTACAATTAAAATTTTTAAAATATTAAAAGTAAATTTTGTAAAATTAAAAATAACACTTGACATTATCTTTTTACAGGTGTATACTCAGTATAAATTAAATATTATTACCAAACGCAGTGAAGAGAAGAGTACGCAAACCACAAAGTTTACAGAGAACCTACGTATGCTGAGAGTAGGAACGGAGTGCTTGCCGAAGATGGCCTTGGAGCGGTGTACCGAGGTGTGAGAACACTTAGGCTACAACGGGATTCGCCCGTAACAGCGATAGAGTATGTTTGTACTCGATAAGGTTTATGTCGTGAGGCATAAGCGAAAAAAGGTGGTAACACGAAGCGGACTAATTCGCTCTCGTCCTTTTATGATATATCTACAGATATGTCCATATTGGATGGGAGCTTTTTTATTTGCTTATTTTTAGGGACTTGTTTATATTATGGAGGTACAGAGATGATTTACAATAACTTGTTTGAACTTATAGGTAATACACCAATTGTTAAAATTAATGACCCAGAAGTTAGTGGGCAGTTATATGCCAAATTAGAGTTTTTTAATCCAGGCGGTTCTGTAAAAGATAGGGCAGCATTGTATATGATATCGGGGCTTAAGCAAAAAGGTATTATAACGGATAGCACTACTATAGTGGAGCCTACAAGCGGAAATACTGGAATTGGGGTGGCAATGGTAGCAGCAGCTTTAAAAGTAAAGTGTAAGCTTGTTATGCCAGAGAGTATGAGTTTAGAAAGAAGAGCTATTCTTAAGGGATATGGTGCAGAGCTAGTTCTTACTAGTGCAAAAGATGGCATGGGTGGTGCAATCGCAAAGGCTAAGGAATTAGCAGAGCTAGATAATCATGTTATATTATCTCAGTTTACAAATGGGGATAACGTGTTAGCTCACAAATCTACGACAGCTAAAGAAATTATTAGAGACTTCGATAAACTAGACTATTTTGTGGCAGCGATTGGCACAGGTGGTACTATTACTGGAGTAGGTGAAATATTAAAGGAGCATTATAAAGATATTACGCTTATATCAATAGAACCTGAAACTTCACCGATACTTACCCAAGGCGTTAAAGGTCCGCATAAAATCCAAGGTATTGGAGCTGGATTTAAACCTGATATATTGAATTTAGATATTATAGATAAAATTTTAACTATATCTGATGAAGATGCTATGCAGTATGCTAGAAAATTAGGTGCAGAACATGGGATATTAGCAGGCTTCTCAGGTGGTGCAAATTATAAAATTGCTTATGATATTGCAAAGGAAGCTTCTGCAGATACAAAGGTACTATTTATTGTTCCAGATAATGGAGAGCGATATTTATCCACAGCGCTATATCAAGAAGAGTAATACTTACTTTAACTATTGGTAACGTGGGTGTTGCCAATAGTTACATATTAATAGTAGAAAAAATTATTGAATTAAAAAAGCTATTGAAGCTGTTAACTTAATATGAGAACTCTCTAAAAGGAAGCTTTGGGGTCCAGGGGCAAAGCCCCACACCACCGGAGCAGCGATTGTTACTAAAAAATTTTGGAGGCTTTTCATACTTATAATAAAAAAATTATTGCATTAAAAAATCTACACAGCAACAATTATGGGGGGATAAAATGATAAAGATTAATAATGTAGTAAAGAAATTTACTACAGGTACAAAGGAATTTACCGTGCTAGACAATATTAGTTTGGAAATCGCAAAAGGCGAAATTGTTGGCATAATTGGTATAAGTGGAGCTGGGAAAAGTACGCTACTTAGATGTATCGGCGGACTTGAAGTTCCATCCTCAGGTACTATAGAAGTTGATAATAAGAACATAGCGGATTTAGATGCTAAACAAAAGATTGAGTACTACAAAAGCCTAGGAACAATATTCCAAGGATACAATTTAATGATGCAACAAACAGTTGCTAAAAATATAGCATTACCGCTTGAAATTAACAGAGTAAACAAGGCTGAAATTGAGGTAAAAGTAAATACGTTATTAACATTAGTCGGACTTGAGGATAAAGCAAAGGAATATCCTGCTAGACTTAGCGGAGGTCAAAAACAGCGTGTAGCTATAGCTCGAGCGCTTGCTAATAATCCTAAATTACTATTATGTGATGAACCTACATCAGCGCTAGACTGCCTTACGACTAGAGCAATACTAGATTTACTAAAAAAGATAAATGCAGAGCTTGGGATTACAATCGTAATTATAACTCATGATATTGAAGTTGTGGAAAGCATTTGTGATAAGGTAATAGTGTTAGATAAAAGTAATCTAGTAGAACAAGGATTAGTAACAGAAGTATTAAGTTTACCTCAAGCCGATATAACTAAACAATTTTTAGGAAAAGAGGCACATCAATGGTAGAAATATTACTAGAAGGAACGTTAGAAACTTTGTATATGACATTTGCATCAACACTGCTGGCATATTTAATAGGAATGCCACTTGGCATATTAGTTACTATTACAGATGAAAAAGGAATTATGCCAAATAAAATCATTAACGGAGTAATTGGTTGTGGGATTAATATAATTAGGTCAATTCCATTTATTATATTACTAATTGCTTTAATTCCACTTACTAAACTAATTGTAGGCAAAAGCATTGGTTCAACTGCTGCAATCGTACCGCTAGTTATTGGTGCTGCTCCATTTGTAGCTAGAATGATAGAATCGTCATTACACGAAGTTGACAATACGCTTATTGAATCAGCAATAGCTATGGGGTGTAACAAAAGGGAAGTGATTTTTAAAGTTATGATACCAGAAGTAATACCAAGTATTGTTAGAGGACTTTCAATTACGCTAATTACGCTAATAGGCTACTCAGCAATGGCAGGAGCAGTTGGTGGCGGTGGTCTTGGGGATATTGCAATCCGCTACGGTTATTATAGATACCAATACGATACAATGATGCTGACTATTTTTATTTTAATCATTATGGTTCAATTGATACAATTTACATGTAACTATATTGCTAAAAAGATAGATAAGAAAGTCAGATAATTTTATATTATATTAAAATCAACAAAAGGGGATAACTCCCCAAATTAATTATATACAAAATAGTACCATATTACAAGTAGAAAAGTTAAAATTAATAGTAAAAATTTATAACAAACTTAAAGAAAGAGGAATTGAGATGAAAAAATTAGCAATAGCATTTAGTTTATTAATTGCATTAACAGGATGCGCAAGTGCAGATGTACAATCAGAAGCAACAGGACTTACAACAATTACAGTAGGAGCGTCACCAGCTCCGCATGCAGAAATATTAGAGTTTGTAAAACCTACATTAGCAGAACAAGGGATATATCTTGAAATTGAAGAGTTTACAGACTATGTGTTACCGAATATAGCAGTAGATGAGGGCGATTTAGATGCGAATTTCTTTCAACATGTGCCGTATTTAACTAATTTCAATGAAAATAACGGTACAGATATTGTATCAATAGGCGCAGTGCATTTTGAGCCACTTGGAATTTATGCTGGCAAAAGCACCTCATTGGATGACTTAACAAAAGGAGGCGCTGAAGTTGCCATACCTAACGACACCGTTAACGAAGCTCGCGCACTAGCTTTATTAAATCAATTGGGAGTAATAGAGCTTGATGAAACAGCAGGTCTTAGCGCAACGCCAAATGATATAATTAACAATCCTTACAATATAAGCTTTGTAGAAATCGAGGCTGCACAAGTTCCAAGAATAATTCAAGAGGTGGATTTTGGAATTGTAAACGGAAACTACGCTTTAGATGGTGGAATTGTTGATTTGGTTGTGGCAACAGAAGATAATAACTCGGAGTTTGCGATTTTATATGCAAATATAGTTGCAACTCATGGGTCAAACGTTAATAATGAAGCACTTAAAATACTTGTAGAGGCGCTACAAAGCCAAGAGACTATAGATTTTATTACTTCTAATTATAACGGAATTGTACTTCCAGCAGGAAATTAGTAGCTTTTGGGGAATTGCTACTTATTACGGAAGCTTTAGACGTTAGTAGCTTTTGGGGAATTGTTGCTAACAACGATGGTTATGATTTATAAGCTTTAAACTTTAGTAGCTTTTGGGGAATTGCTACTAACAATTAATTTAATTGGGATTTTTATTTAAGAGAACCAAGCATATCAATGTGGGAATAAGCTTGGAATTATGATTTAAGAAAGAGGGATGAGATATGAAAAAGTTAGCATTGTTTTTAAGTATAGCAGCATTGACAGGTTGTTCTAGTTCAGAAGTGTTGCAAACTGAAGCTACAACAGGTGTTACAACTATTACTATAGGCGCAACGCCAACACCAGCAGGGGAAATATTAGAATATGTAAAGCCTTTATTGCTAGAGCAAGGGATATATCTAGAAATTAAAGAATTTACAGACTATATATTACCAAACATAGCAGTAGAAGAGGGAGACTTAGATGCGAACTTCTTTCAGCATATTCCTTATCTAACTGACTTTAACGAAAATAATGGTACGGATATAGTTCCAGTAGGGAAAGTACTTTTTGCGCCACTTGGGATTTATCCTGGAAAAAGCACAGAGCTTGAGGAGTTAAAAAAAGGTGGAGTTGAAATTGCAATACCTAATGACACAACAAACGAAGCTCGCGCATTGGCATTACTGGAACAGCTAGGGATAATTGAAATTGATAGCTCAGCAGGACTTTCGGCAACTCCAAAAGATATAATTAGCAATCCATATGATGTAAGCTTTATAGAAATTGAAGCGGCACAAGTTCCAAGAATAATCCAAGATGTGGATTTTGGTGTTATAACTGGTAATTATGCTCTAGACGGTGGATTTACTGACTTAGTTTTAGCAACAGAAGATAGCCAGTCCGAATTTGCTATCTTATATGGTAACGTAGTTGCAACCCATAGTTCAAACGCTGATAATGAAGCTATTAAAACACTTGTAGATATTTTGCAAAGCCAAGTGACGATAGATTTTATAAATGATACGTATAACGGCGCAGTGCTGTCAGTAATTGATTAAGCAGATTTTAATATGTTATAGTCTAACATTTTATGGGGATAATTTGTAAAGGAGATCTGTGTTATGGAAAATCAACTAATTAATGTAAGTGAAATCAATCTAGATGAAATTAGAATAACTGCTGAAGAGTATTATAAACGTGGGGACTTTTATTGCTCAGAAGCTATTATGAAAACTATTAAAGATGCATTTGAGATGCCAATATCTGATGACATAATAAGAGTAACATCAGGTTTGGGCGGCGGAATGGGAATGTCTGGTTGTGTATGCGGAGCATTATCTGGAGGGAATGTTGTACTAGGCTTAGTTTTTGGGAGAACAACGCCTAAAGACCCTCAAGTTGATATTACTATGCGTTTAACTAATGAGTTGCATGATATATTTAGAGCACATCATAAAACTGCATGTTGTCGTATTCATCTTAAAAAAGTTGAGTTTGGCAGCGACGACCATATTGCTCAGTGTTCTTATTTTACTGGCGATATGGCATATGAAGTGGCTAAAATTATTTGCAGAGAATTAAATATTAAAACAATATCATAAAAGGGAGAGATATCTATGGAAAATCAATTAATCAATGCTACGGAAATAGATTTAGAAAAAGTTCGTGTAACTGCAGAAGGATATTATCAACGTAGAGACTTCAGCTGTTCGGAAGCTATTATGAAAACTGTTAAAGACGAATTTCAAATGGCAATATCGGATGACTTAATTAAAGCAACATCAGGTTTGGGAGCTGGTATAGGAATGTCTGGTTGTGTATGCGGAGCGCTATCTGGGGGATGCGTTGTATTAGGATTAGTATTTGGTAGGTCAGTTCCTAAAGACCCACAAGTTGCTACTGCTAGGCGTTTAACTAATGAGTTGCATGATATTTTCCGCGACCACCATAAAACTACTTGTTGCCGTATTCATTTAAAAAAAGTTGAGTATGGAGGGCCTGAGCATATTGCACAATGCGCTTATTTTACAGGCGATATGGCATATGAAGTTGCTAAAATTATTTGCAGAGAATTAGAAATAAAAACAATATAGATATTGGGGGATTTATAATGGAACTTTTATATTTAGCGATTGGATTAATCACTACAACTGTTGGGGCTATTTCTGGCATTGGGGGCGGAGTTATTCTTAAGCCTGTACTAGATATGTTTGGTCACTTTGATATATCAACTATCGGTATTTTATCATCATGCACAGTGCTTGCAATGTCTACTGTTGCACTTACAAAAAAGTTTATTGCTAAAGCCAAATTTGAATATAACCGACTGCTGCCGTTATCTTTAGGAGCTGTATTGGGGGGATTTGCTGGGAAGTATATATTTGCACTTTGTTTGCAGCATGCTTCTAATGAAGGTATGGTAAAAATTGCGCAGTCAGTTGTATTAGCTCTGCTGATGGTGTTTGTTTTACTGTTTAGCGTATATAAAAAGAAAATTAAAACTTTCGACGTTACAAGTGGTATTGTTTGTCTTGCCGCTGGTCTTGGTATGGGAACTATTTCATCGTTTCTAGGTATTGGTGGCGGACCTATCAATGTGCCGATTATTATTATTTTATTTTCATGCAATGCTAAAGAGGCAGCTATTTATTCTATCTTTACTATTTTCTTATCACAAGCTTCAACACTTGGAAATACCTTATTTACAGTAGGTTTTGGAGCATATGACTTAAGCGTAGTTGGCTATATGATAGTGGGCGGTATTTCTGGTGGCTTCCTTGGCGATGCTATTAATAAGAAGCTGGACACTCATCAAGTTGAGAAGATGTTTAACTTAGTTATGGTTGTAGTTATTTTACTTAATGTGTATAACGTTATTTCAGTTATATCTAAATATTAATGTGAAAAGGGTTGTAGGCCATTGTCTACAGCCCTTTTTGTCATAAGTATAAAATTTATATCATACATATTTTATTAATTCACCTTCTAAAAAGGAGTAATTCTATGAAAAAATTATTTAATAAATTTAGTATACTTGGCATTATAGTCATCTTAGTTATCCTCAATCCATGGGTAGGTAATCCTATTTCAAAATGCTTAGTATATGTAAATTCTAATAAATATATCGCTGAAAATTATGATGAGTTAAATCTTGAGAAGAAAATAGGCTTTGATTTCAAAACAACTCAATATTATGTAAGACTTACTAGTCCTACAATACCGGATTTGTATTTTTATTTAACTTATAATATGAACGGTACACTCCAACGGGATTCATATGAAAGCTATATATTACAAGGTCGTAATGTACTATATAGGCTGGAACAAGTATATAGGCAAGAAATGGATATAATAGTTGAAAACTTAACAGAAAATCCATTGTTTAAAGATAGCGAGGTATATATTTTTGCAATGTTAATATCTGAATCCCAAGGCGGAATTGATGGAACTACGTTAGAGCTTAATCAACAATATGATATAAACGAAATAGGCAAAGCAGGGGGACTAATTGATGTAATGGTTACTTTTTCTGATTATAATACTAGTTATGAACAAGGAGCCATGGCCATACAAGAAATCAAAACAATATTGGATGAAGCTAACTTAGGGTTTCGTTTTATAAATTTTTATATGGTAAATGAAGATGGAAATTTTGCTTATCAAGTAGATTTTTTGCCATATGAAGAAATAGATAGCCCTGATTTAGCACAACAAATACACAACTTAGGACTATAGATTATTATAGTCCTTTTTACAGTTCTTATTAGTACATTTTGTTTGTGGACACTTTATCCATCGACTTAATTGCACGTGAATCATACAAAGACTTAAGTTCATTAGAACAGTATTTAGTATTGCAAGGTAAAAATCATCCTGATATACAATCTGTATATTTTGCAAACAGCAACAAGGAATTAGTCCAATCAGATAATTTGGTTAGACCAACTAATTATGACCCGACTACACAAGATTGGTATGTTAATGCTCTTACTGCAGATGACTATTATTTTAGCTCGCCATATATAGATGCATTTTCTGATGAACGAATTATTACTGTGTCAAAAAAAATGGTGGACAACGATAATCAAATAGTTGGAGTTTTAGCTATAGATGTAGTTTTAGAAGAGCTAAATGATTTGGTAAGCTGGCTATCACAAGAAGATGGGCAACGTGTAATGGTCATAGATAATAATGGTACAATCTTATTACATGCAAATGACGAACTTCGCGCTTCAAAATCTGGAACCACAAATTTAATTGAAATAAATCCCGAGTATGGCAATTTGTTAAGTGTTGCAGAAGGTGAAGTTATGCCCGTTGGGGATACATATGGATTGTACAGAGTCATTGATAACACTCCACTTAGAATTATTTCAGAATATGAAATTAGTTTTATGCTATCTAGTCTATTAAACGAATGCATTGTAGCGCTAGGATTTATTATAGGTGGAATGCTTATTATTCATATTGTCCTGAACCTCCCATGACTAAAGTCACAGGGTTCTTGGTCGATAGTCGCAACCGACTAAGCATAACCAAGCTATCCCCGTAGTCCCTACGGTTGTTGTATA
>MDSQ01000022.1_pt1 | contig 44951 bp, 37 predicted proteins | sample 1008251 | NCBI WGS metagenome assembly MDSQ01 (sample SAMN05526597, study PRJNA338239) | gut metagenome | isolation source: Hindgut content | host: Naso unicornis | place: Saudi Arabia: Red Sea | collected 2016-05
ATCGGTAAAAACCTAGTTGCAATGATGATGCGTGGTGCAGGTATTGAAGTAATTGATGCAGGAGTTGACGTATCAACTGAAAAATTCTTAGAGTTAGGTGAAAAACACAACGCTCAAATCTTATGTATGTCTTCTTTATTAACAACTACTATGGAAGCTACAGGAGATATTATTAAAGAGATTGAAGATGCAGGAAAAAGAGATAAGTTTAAAATAATGGTAGGTGGAGCACCTGTTACAGAGGAGTATGCTAAGAAAATCGGAGCAGACTACTACACACCAGATGCAGCATCTGCAGCAGAAGTTGCAAAACAAATTTTAGCTTAATTAAAAAAATATTAACTAAGATTGTAGATATTAAAAAAATAATTTGTATGCAAACAGAGGGATACAGTAGTATGTATCCCTCATTTAGTATAATCAGCTTAAATAGAGAGGAAAAAACGTATGGACTTATATTTATTAACAGGATTTTTGGGTGCAGGTAAAACTACTACTATATCCGAAATATTAAAAATATGGCAAGATAAGAAAGTTGCACTAATAATAAATGAATTTGGTAAAGCGGGAGTTGATGGTAAAATTTTAGATGATACATCATATTTATCTGAAATAACTGGGGGCTCTATTTTTTGTACCTGCAAAATTAACCAGTTTGAAAATGTGCTAATAAATATTATACAGCAAAAACCTGAAATAATTATCGTAGAAGCATCTGGTCTTAGTGACCCGACGAGCGCATATCAAATTTTAGATAAGTTTGACGAAGTAATATACAAAGGATGTATTTGTATTGTAGATGCATATTATTTTGAGAAAGTTATACGAACTGCAAAGGTTAGCAAAAAACAAGTTAGAATTTCAGATGCAATAATAATTAATAAACAAGATTTAGTAGAAGAAGATAAAATAGAAGAAGTTAAAAAACTTATCTATATGCATAATCCATACGCTACAATACATCGCACTGCATTTGGGAAAATAGACTCTGAGTGGATAATGGAGCTAGAACCTACTAGGAAAGAAGATGCAGGTATTAAAACACGGGATATAACTTTGCAAAAATATATGTTACACTTATCTGAGGCGTGCAGTTATAACCAGTTAGTTAAGATGCTAGAAGTTTTTATTGAAGATACTTATAGAGTAAAAGGATTTGTAAAGATAGAAGATGGAAATTTCTTAGTAGATTGCGTAGGAGACAGTATAATAGTAAAACCTTATGAGGGAGAAGTTTTAGAAAATCTATTAGTAATTTTATCAGGAGATGGTTTGCCTGCTTATAAGAACTTAAAAAAAGCTAAGGAAATGTATTGCAAACAAATATTAAAGATAGAACGTTAAATGTGTATAAAATAAAAAATAAATAGGGAGAGAATATAATGCAGATTTATAGTAAAAACAAAACACACATTGTTAATGACTTTAGCATTAAATGGAATAAAACTAAAATTCTTAAATCTCTAGATTGTTTTCCGGATAGTCCGGTATATGATGTTATGGAAGAAGTATATGATGAGCTGATAGAAGATATAGAGGAGTGGGTGCACCCTACGCTTGCATTTTATATAGAAGATGTGACAGAGGATTGTCAGATAGCAGAATTAAAAGATTGCACAGAAATTATATATATGACAGCGACAATCGGCGAAAAAATCAGCAATAGAATAACAGAAATGTTTGAAGCATATGATCAGATGGAGGCTATGTTATTAGATGCTGTTGCAACAAGTATTATTATGACGATATCTGAGCAAGTTCACCAAGTGGTATATAACTATATAAAAGATAGTGGATTTGGAGCAAAGGCAATATCACCTGGTGAATTTGGAGCAAATATAGAATATCAAACAATTATAGAAGAGAAGATGAATGGCGAAAATAATATTAGTGTAACGAACTCATTTTTATTAGAGCCTATTAAATCAAGCTCTAAAATATATGGGCTTAAACAGGGGATACCTTTAAGCAAAGCTCTGCACAACTGTGGTTTATGTATGGATAAAACATGTAAGTGGAGGAGTGTGCCATATGCAGGTTAGTGTAAATAAAAGCAATGGAACTATATTAGATGAATTACGAAAAATGGATGTGCATATGAATGCACCCTGTAACGGAAATGGAACTTGCGGAAAATGTAAGGTGAAAATTTTAGGAAACGCTCCTGTACCTACAGATTTAGAACTAAAAAGCATGGAACAAGCAATACTAGATGAGGGATATAGATTAGCTTGTAAAGTAAAATGTGATACAGATTTTACAATAGAGATGGATAGTGAAAAAGATAAGTTTAGCATAGTTGCAGATTATGCTGAGTTTAAAGAAGATTTAGTTTTAGACAGCACAGACGGGCTGGGGATTGCAATAGATATAGGTACAACTACAATAGCTCTTATGCTAGTAGATTTGCAAACAGGAGAAACATTAAAAACACATACTTTATTAAACAGCCAAAGAAGATATGGTTCAGACGTAATCTCACGTATTGATTATGCTAATAATAATGGAGTAGAGGAGCTGCAAAATCATATAAAAGCGGATTTAATAACAGGTATAAAAAAACTAGCACCTGCAGTAGATGTAATAAGTAAAGTTGTAATAGCAGCAAATACAACAATGCTACATTTGCTTACAGGAGCAAATTGCAAAGGATTAGGTGTATATCCGTTTACAGCAGAATTTTTAGATACGCAAACTGGTAAGTTAAGCGAGTTGTTTGGCGATGAATTTAGCGGAACATATACTCTGCTTGCTGGTGTCTCTACATATGTGGGAGCAGATATTGTAAGTGGTATGCTTATGACAAATATGTATAATCAAGATGCTATAAGCCTGCTTGTTGATATAGGTACAAATGGTGAGATGGCGATTGGTAATAAAGATGGCATACTATGTTTAGCTACGGCAGCAGGTCCGGCGTTTGAGGGTGGCAATATTAGTTGTGGCATAGGAAGTATTGAGGGTGCAATATGCAAAGTATTTGATAATAAAGGTACATTTACTGTCAACACAATTGAGGATAAAGAAGCAGCAGGGATATGCGGAAGTGGCTTAATAGATGCGATAGCTTGTGCATTAAAACAAGGTATGATAGATGAAACAGGATATGTAGAAACAGATGATGATAAAATTCATCTGACTGATAAGATTTCTCTGAACCAAAAAGATATACGTGAGTTCCAACTGGCAAAATCGGCAATACGTGCAGGCGTAGAAGTATTACTAATAAAGCATGGGGTAAAGGCTGGGGATATTGAAAATGTATATTTAGCAGGGGGATTTGGACAATTTATAAATCTTGATAATGCATTTGATATAGGGCTTTTGCCGAAAGAATTTGTAGGCAAGGTGCAACGTGTGGGTAATATATCAGCAGGTGGAGCAAAAAAATATCTTGTGTATAAAGACCAACAAGCGTCTGTGGAAAAAATTACTGAAATTGCAGTCGATTTAAACTTGGCACATGACCCTATATTTAATGAATTTTTCGCAACGCATATGCTTTTTGAAGAAGAAGAGTAAAATGCTAAAGCCACCAAAATTGCTTTGGTGGTTTTTATTTTAGCCAATTAATTTGTTAACGTCTATAGGGACTATTTTAGAATATCCATTTCCTAAATCAACTAAATGTGAATTATTTACATAATCGATGCATTTTGACTTTGTCATTCTATCTGCTAAACTAATTTCTGTGTATGGGTTGCAAAGATGTTCTCTAGAGTGTCGGCTAGATGAAATAATTATCTTTTTCATATAATTACCTCCTATTTTAAATATTATTTATAAGGCTTAAATCATTCATAATTTGTATAGTATTAGTATATCGTTTAGTATTATCAACAGATAAAGCTTTTAATACTATTTGCTTAAGTGAGTGAGGGATATTAGCGGAAAAGACTTTTCTGTCCGGAAATCGCCCTTTTAATGTAGCATGCATAAGATCTGTGGGTGTGCTAATTTTTTGGAGCATACAGGTTTTATTAAAAATATTATCCTCATTGCAAAGCTGATACATGGTTAGTCCTATTTGAAAAATATCTGTTTGCACAGTGTGTGCCAATGCTATATAAGACTCAGGGGACCTGTGTTGTAAGTCCATTATGGGCTGTTTAACAATACCGTATCTATCCATAAATTTTGATAATCCAAAATCAGTAATCAATGCTTTGTTGCTAGAATCAAGTAGTATATTAGTAGGCTTGATATCCAGATGCAGCAGGTTGTTTGAATGTATGTAGGTAATTGCACATAATAAGTCTAGTGAATATTTAATAATCTCACGTATAGTAAGGCATCTTGTTTGCATCAGTGAATGCAGGGAACCTCTATTATAATAAGGCATGGCTAAATAAATATTTTCGTGGTCTTGTGCGGCGTATTGAATTTTAACTACATTAGGGTGTTTATTGGCGTATATTATTTGAGATTCTAAAAAATATTTATCAACATTAAATTTACTTTTAGATATTTGTTTGATTACTAATTCCATATTTAGTTGCACATCTTTTGCGAGAAAAAGCGTAGAATTATTTCCTTCTAAATGACCTATATCCTTTATTTTAGTAAATTTAATAAATCCCGTCATTAACCTCCTCCTTTACCATAACAGCCAAAGCAACTAATATAGCTTCTTGATAATGCAAAGTAACTTCTTGGTTTTCGTCTGTTTTATAGTCTGTTATGTCTAATACTTCACGCATCATGTCTGAGCAATTATAAGTAGTTAATTCTAAAATTGTAGATATAGTATTAAATGTGCATAGTAAGTATTTATTAATTATAGTACTAGAAAATAATTCAATTAAAACCCCTTCTAGGTTAAATCTAAATAGGTGAGTATGATTTAGATTTTCATACCCTTCTATTAGCTTTATTCCAGCGTAACATACATTATATTGTGATATTATAGTTATAATATTATTTCTTATATACGCAAGCTTATCAGGTATATCCATTAAGATAGGAACCTTTAAACTTGATATACTCTTAATAGTATAGTCATCTGTGTTATTTGATACAATACAATAATAAATTTCGTTTGCTTTGACTCTAAATCCAATAGATACTTTTTGCATATTGGCCACCTTCTTTTGAACTGCAACGTATAATAATAGATACTATTATATTATATTATACTATATTATACTATAACATAATAGTATGTATGCAAAACAAGAGTGCATGGGTATTTAATAAATTATTTTGTTTAAACTCTTAATATTTTGGTAATTCTTTAATTAGAATTTTTTAGAAGGTGATAAGGTGGAAGTAATTTATAAAATGTGGTTACACCACACACATATGCCAGAAATGGTAAAATTAAAATTATTAAACTATAAGAACAAGAATTATAAAAATATTTATGACATGACGTATAGAGAATTTGATAAAATAGGCGTGAGATACGAGTATATAAAAAAGATGGAAGAATCCAAAAAAAATATGATAAAATATTCGGAAATTGTAGAATATACTAGGCAAAATAGCATAGATATTATAGATATAACACAAACAGAATATCCAAAATTATTAAAAGAAATACCTGATCCACCTATTATATTATATGGAAAAGGCAATAAAAAATCTTTATTAGAAGAAATAAAATTTGCTATTGTAGGAACGAGGCAACACTCAGATTATGGGGAGCAAATGGCGAGGCAGTTTTCGGCCGAGCTTTCTCAACGTGGATTTTGCATAACTAGCGGAATGGCACTAGGAATAGATGCTATAGCACATGAAAGTGCTCTGAGACAAAATAATAATACTATAGCAGTATTAGGCACTGGTGTAGACATATGTTACCCTATAGTAAACAATAATTTATATAATAAAATATTAGAACATGGTTATATGATATCCGAATATGCCCCTAGAACTATGGCTAAGACATATCACTTTCCGAAAAGAAATAGAATTGTAAGTGGCATGTCAGTTGGAGTATTAATTGTAGAAGCGGGATTAAAGAGTGGTTCTTTAATAACTGCAAACATAGCACTTGAGCAAAATAGAGAAGTATTTTCAATTCCTGCGGATGTGGATAAGATTAGAGGAAGAGGAACAAATGAGATAATTAAAGTTAGTGCAGCAAAGTTAGTAGAAAATATAGAAGATATAATGAATGATATACCAGACCACGTGACAAAAAAATTAATATCCTCTAAAGAACAACATTCTCTTGATAAAGTTCAAAGCATAGTTTATAATGGTTTAAGTTGGCAACCTATATCGTATGCACAACTTGAATATAAAACGAAAATAGATACACAATCATTGGATGTGGCATTGATGCGTCTTGAAATGCAACAGTATATAAAAAAAGTATTGGGGAATAAATACGTAAAATTAAAATAGAAGGAGTGGTTAAATGTGGCTAATAACTTAGTAATTGTTGAGTCTGCAGCTAAAGTTAACACGATTAGTAAATTTTTAGGAAAGTCTTATAAAGTAGAAGCTTCTATAGGGCACGTTAGAGATTTACCAAAGAGCCAACTGGGTGTAGATGTAGACAATGATTACGAGCCAAAATACATTACTATAAGAGGAAAAGGAGAAGTCTTAAAAAAGCTACGCAAAGAGGCCAAAGCTGCTAAATGTATATATCTTGCAACTGACCCTGATAGAGAAGGAGAGGCAATATCATGGCATTTATATTATGCACTGCGTCTTGAGGATAAAGAAGTTAAAAGGATTACTTTTAATGAAATTACAGAAGGTGCTGTTAAAGAGGCTATAAAAAACCCTAGAGATATAGATACAAATTTAGTAGATGCACAACAAGCTAGAAGAATATTAGATAGGCTAGTTGGATATAAGATAAGTCCTATACTATGGAAAAAAATTAGAAAAGGACTTAGTGCGGGAAGGGTACAATCTGTTACCTTAAGGCTAATTTGTGACAGAGAAAAACTAATAAATGATTTTGTAGAGCAAGAATATTGGTCGATAGAAACTTTATTCAAGATGGGTAAAACAAAAGGTTTTACTGCAAAGTTGCACCACAAAAGCGGAAAAAAGATAGAAATTAGAAATGAACAAGAGGCAGCCGACATTATAAAAGAGTGTGAGCAGAATAAATATTTAGTACAAGAGTGTAAGACGAGTAAAAGGATTAAAAACACTTATTTACCGTTTATAACAAGCACATTACAACAAGAAGCCTCAAGACAATTAGGTTTTTCTAATCATAAGACTATGAATATAGCTCAGCAATTGTACGAAGGGATAAAGGTGGATAAAACTGAGTTTGGTATAGTAACATATATTAGAACAGATTCTACTAGAATATCAGAGACATCCGCAGAGCAAGCAGCAAATTTTATATTATCAACTTATGGTGAGGAGTACTTGCCTAATCAGAATACTAAAAAGGTGAAGACCTCTAAGATACAAGATGCACATGAAGCTATTAGGCCGACATATATAGAAAAAACGCCTGCCATGCTTAAAGAGTATCTATCAAGAGACCAATATAGATTATATAACTTAATTTATAATAGGTTCCTGGCAAGTCAAATGGCATGTGCAATTTTTGATACTCATTCTATTACAATAGAAAACGGAGAGTATACATTTAAAGCAAGCTACCAAAAAGTAAACTTTGATGGTTTTCTAAAAGTGTATAATGATAATCCAGAAGATAAGCAAACTAAAACTATAACAGTACAAGAAGGTGAAGAGCTAGAGCCTATCCAAATCACTCCAAAACAACATTTTACACAACCTCCAGGTAGATTCTCAGAAAGTTCTATAGTAAAAGTATTAGAAGAAAATGGAGTAGGAAGGCCTAGTACATATGCACCTACTATTACAACGTTATTAGCACGTGGATATGTTACAAAAGAAAATAAAGTGTTATACCCAACGGATTTAGGCGAGATTGTAAATAATATAATGTTAAATTATTTTGATGAGATTGTTGGAGTGGAATTTACTGCGCAACTAGAGATGATACTAGACCAAATAGCAGCAGGCAATATAGAATGGAAAGAAATTATCAAGGCCTTTTACCCATACTTTAACCAAGCTGTGCAAAAAGCTGAGCTTGAGATTGAAAATATTGATATGACAGAAAAGACTGACATACCGTGTGAGAAATGTGGCACCAATTTAGTGGTAAAATACAGTAAGTATGGAAAATTTTTAGGATGTTCAAATTTTCCAGACTGTACTTTTGCCAAGCCTTGGCAAGAAGCTATTGGTATAAAATGTCCAAAATGTGCAGGAGAAATTATACTACGTAAAACTAAAAAAGGACGCATATATTATGGGTGCGAAAATAACCTAGATGATAAGTGCGACTTTATGTCTTGGCAAAAACCTACAGGAGACACGTGTCCTACTTGTGGCGATGCATTGGTAGAGAAAGGCTCAGCAAAAAAGATTGTTTGCAAGAGCGAAACATGTAATTACGGAAAAGAGAATAAGAAATAATATGATGGGGGGTGGTGCTATAAATGGCATTACCCTCTTTTGAATAAGGAGAAATATGTACGATTTTAAGAAAATTATAATAAATAACATCCCTCTTATAGATGTTAGAGCACCTATAGAATATAACAAGGGAGCGTTTCTAAACTCAGTAAACCTACCTATTATGCAAGATGACGAAAGACATGAAATAGGGATTGAATATAAAAAAAATGGGAATGCAGCAGCAATAGAACTAGGGCATAGATTAGTATCTGGTAATATACGAGCAGAAAGAATAAATAGCTGGATAAAGTTTATAGAAGATAATCCGAATGCTGTAATATATTGCTTTAGAGGAGGACAACGTTCAAAAATTTCTAAACAATGGATAGCAGAAGCGAACAGAGACGTAGAACGTATAGAAGGTGGATATAAGGCATTTAGAACATATTTAATGGAAGAGTCCAAAAACATAAATTCTTCAATTTTAATATTGGCCGGATACACAGGAGCGGGCAAAACTCGAGTGTTGGATAATATAAACTATGCAATTGACCTGGAAAAAATTGCAAATCATAGAGGGTCATCTTTTGGTAGATATGTAAGCAAGCAGCCAACGCAGATTAACTTTGAAAACAACTTAGCATATGCCATAATAAAACACCAACATGAAAATTATAAATATATGCTTTTAGAAGATGAGGGTAGGCATGTTGGAACTAATTTTATACCACGAGATTTAACACAAAAATTTGCTACGGGTAGCATGGTAGTTTTGGACGAGACTCTTGAGCATAGATTAGATATAACTCTAAATGAGTATGTATGCGTGGCACAAGAGCAATATTGTGCCATTACAGAAGACGGTCTTAACGACTGGGCAAATTATATTACCGAAAGTATACAACGCCTACAAAAGCGACTGGGTAACACTATGGTAAGAGAGGTTGTGCAAATGTTTGATGATGCCTTCTCATATCAACTAAAAAGTGGTGACATAGAAGCGCATAAAGACTGGATTGAATGTCTGTTAACAAATTATTACGATCCTATGTATAAATACCAATTAGAAAAAAATACAATGCCTATATTGTTTAGAGGCAACACAAGAGAAGTTACCGAATATTTACTGGATTTGAAGATATACTAAAGTAAGGAATTTTGAGTATATATTTGAGTATATAAAGGGAGGCTAAATTAGATGAAAGTTGTAATTGCAATTGATTCATTTAAAGGCAGCATAAGTTCTATTGATGCTGGAAATGCGGTAAAAGCAGGTGTATTAACAGTGTATAAAGATGCAATAGTAGATGTTTTGCCGTTAGCAGACGGCGGAGAGGGCACGGTTGAAACATTAGTTTTAGGAATGAATGGCACAAAAAAACAAATACAAGTTACTGGTCCGCTAATAGATATGCAAGTAATGGCAACATATGGCGTAGTATCAGGGACGGTTATAGTTGAGATGGCACAAGCGGCAGGGCTGCCAATAGTCCCAGAACAATTACGCAATCCGCTAAATACTACAACATATGGCGTAGGCGAGATAATTAAAAATGCAATTGAAGAAGGGTATCGTAATTTTATTATTGGAATTGGCGGAAGTGCTACGACTGATGCAGGTATTGGTATGCTAAGTGCACTAGGGTTTGAATTTTATGATAAATATGATAACTTAGTAGGTGCTGTGGGTAAAGATTTAGCAAACATTAGCAGGATTGGCACAACAAATATATTACCTGAATTATCACAGTGTAAATTTAAAATTGCATGCGATGTGAATAATCCGCTATATGGTAAAAATGGTGCAGCGTATATATATGGTCCGCAAAAAGGGGCAACAGAAGAAATCGTAATAGAGTTAGATAATGGATTGCAAAATTTTGCATCAGTCGTTAAGAAACAATTAGGCAAAGATATTGCCAAAGTGGCTGGTACAGGAGCAGCAGGAGGGTTGGGCTATGCATTTTTAGTATTTTTAGATGCTAAGCTAGAATCGGGTAGTGATATTATTATTGAAGAAATTGCACTAGAAGATAGAGTAAAAGATGCAGATTTTGTAATTACAGGTGAGGGCAGATTGGATGCACAAACTATTATGGGCAAGGCTCCGGCCGCTGTTACTAAGATAGCTAAAAAATACGGCATAAAGACATTGGCGTTTGCAGGGTGTATTACAGATGATGCAGTGCAGTGTAATCAAAGTGGAATAGATGCATTTTTTCCTATACTTCCTAGGGTTATGAGCTTAGCTGATGCAATGGATGTAAGTAATGCACAAAAGCATTTAACAATGACTACTATACAAGTATTTAACTTAATAGGGTGTCTTAAGTAAAAGAAGATGTCTGTGGTTGAAAAATAACTCAGTTTAAAAAGAACAGAAGTATGGATAAACTCCTAAAAGTATGGTATTATATATCTAAATATTTTTATATAAGGAGTTGGATATGAAGCATTTAATAAGTCCATTAGATTTATCTACTAAAGAAATAGACGATATATTAGAATTAGCTGAAGATATAGAAAAAAGGCCAGATAAGTATACAGATATTTGTAAAGGGAAAAAACTTGCGACCTTATTTTACGAATCAAGTACTAGAACCCGCCTAAGCCATGAGGCTGCCATGCTAAATTTAGGTGGTTCAATACTAGGCTTTTCAAGCTCAGATGCAAGCTCTGCCGCAAAGGGTGAGAGTGTTGCTGATACAATACGTACGGTATGTTGCTACGCTGATATAATAGCTATGCGTCACCCAAAAGAAGGTGCACCTATTGTTGCTGCAAATTATTCTAGTATACCTATAATTAATGCAGGAGACGGAGGGCATGAGCATCCGACTCAAACTTTGACAGACTTACTAACTATCCGTGCTGAAAAAGGAAGATTAGACAACTTAACGGTTGGAATGTGTGGAGACTTAAAATTTGGCCGTACAGTACATTCGCTAATTCATGCCCTAGTCAGATATCGCAATATAAAATTCATCTTAATTTCACCAGAAGAATTACGCTTGCCTAGCTATATGTTACAAGATGTTTTAGTAAAACATAATATCAAGTATATACAAGCGGAAAAACTAGAAGAAGTTATGTCAGAATTAGATATATTGTATATGACTCGTGTGCAAAAAGAACGCTTTTTTAATGAAGAAGATTATATAAGAATGAAAGATTTTTATATATTAGATGCAGATAAAATGAAGATGGCAAAATCGGATATGCTAGTATTACATCCGTTGCCACGTGTAAATGAAATTCACCCTGAAGTTGATAAAGACCCACGTGCAATATATTTTAAGCAAGTCCAGTATGGTGTATATGTACGTATGGCGTTAATACTAACATTATTAGAGTTAATTTAAAGGAGGTTTTTTATGAGCACATTAAACGTTGGTGGTATTTTAGAAGGATTTGTACTAGATCATATTCCGGCGGGAAAAAGTATGCAAATATATGGATATTTAAATCTTGATAAGCTAGATTGTTGTGTTGCAATTATTAAAAATGCTAAAAGCAATAAAATGGGTAAAAAAGATATAATTAAAATTGAGTGTCCGATAGATCATATAGACTTAGATATACTAGGCTTTATTGACCATACCATCACTGTGAATATAATAAAACATAAGGTTATTGTAGAAAAACGACAACTAGATTTACCCAAAGAAATCATTAATATAGTTCACTGCAAAAATCCACGTTGTATAACATCTATAGAACAAGGATTGGAGCATATCTTTTTGCTTACAGATAAAAATAAAGAAACCTATAGATGTAAGTATTGTGAGGAAAAGATAATAAGTAGAAATGTTTAAATAAATTTAGCATTTACTTTTTTAAAAAAATTTTTTAAAAAAAGTAGATGCTTTTTTTATATTTTTAAAAAAATTTATTCTAATTATGAGAAAAATTTAACAAGCATACATATTAAAATTGACAGGTAGCAATTGACAACAAGAAGGGGGTGTCCCTATAAAAATAATATAAAGGAATTTAAGAATTATAAGCTATTTTGAAATAATATAAGAATGTTTATAGACCAAGCAACATTATTAATAGATATCTTTTTTAGACAATATGCAAGAAGTCTTAGATAAAAAAATAACAAAATTGTTAACAAAAAAATTTATATTATATCTTGAAAATAGGTAAAAATAATGGTATATTATTATTATAGTAATATTTCACATTAGAAAAATGCATAAACTATTATTCATATATTATTGGATAGAGTATATAATAATTAAAAGGGATAAATTAAGAGAGTACAATTATCGCCAAGTAATAAAATTATATATATAAATATCCAATAAATTAATTTTCTATGCATAGATTAATGCGAAATTGATAAAAATAAGTTGTATAAATAAATTTGTTTATACACTATTATTACTTGGATTTTTTGAAAGGAGATGTTTAATTTATGGAATGGTCCATTAATTCCATGCCAAAAACAGATGACTTGCAACTACAAGTTATGGATATCGAAAACGTACAAAAAGCGAGAGATTTCCATAAAAGTTTTCCGCAATATAGTATAACACCACTTGCGAAACTTGATAGTATGGCAAATTATTTAGGGGTAAAAGAAATTTACGTAAAAGATGAGTCGTATCGTTTTGGCCTAAATGCATTTAAGGTATTAGGAGGTTCGTTTGCTATGGCAAAATATATTGCACAGCAAACAAATCAAGATGTGTCTGATGTGCCGTATAATGTGTTAACGTCTAAAAAATTATTAGATGATTTTGGGCAAGCGACATTCTTTACAGCAACTGACGGAAATCATGGTAGAGGGGTAGCATGGGCTGCAAATAAATTAGGTCAAAAATCAGTAGTATTTATGCCAAAAGGCTCAACTATTACAAGACTTAATAATATTAAAAAAGAAAATGCTATCGCAACTATTGAAGAAGTGAACTACGACGAGTGTGTGAGAATGGCAGCTGAGCAAGCGAGCAAAACTCCAAATGGTGTGGTTGTACAAGACACAGCATGGGATGGATATGAAGAAATTCCAGCTTGGATTATGCAAGGATACGGCACAATGGCAATGGAGGCGGCTGAGCAAATGTCAGAGCAAGGGTGCGACCGTCCAACTCATATATTTATACAAGCGGGCGTAGGTTCTTTGGCTGGAGCAGTACAAGGATATTTTGTAAATCGTTACCCAGAAAATCCACCGACTGTTGTAGTTGTAGAAGCGGATGTTGCGGCTTGTCTTTATAAAGGAGCAAAGCAAGCAGATGGAAGTATTCAATTTGTAGATGGAGATATGCAAACCATTATGGCGGGGCTTGCATGTGGTGAACCTAATACAATATCATGGGATATCTTAAAAAACCATACTAAGTGTTTTATATCTGCACCAGATTGGATGGCAGCTCTTGGTATGCGTATGCTTAGTGCACCGATTAAAGGTGATGCTCAAGTAACGTCGGGTGAATCCGGTGCCATAACAATGGGTGTTTTAAGTTGTATTATGAAAATGGAAGAGTATAAATCTTTAAGAGAAGAACTGAAATTAGATGAAAATTCAAAAGTTTTATTATTCTCGACAGAAGGGGATACAGATCCAGAGCGTTATAAGAGTATAGTATGGGAAGGTAAAGAAAAATAACAGGAGGTTTAGTATGGACGTAGCAGCTATTAAACAAGCAGCACAAAATTATGAGAAAGATATGACTAAGTTTTTAAGGGAATTAATAGTAATTCCTGGTGAAAGCTGTGGTGAAAAAGGTCACATAGACCGAATTGCACAAGAAATGAAGGCAGTAGGGTTTGATGAAGTAGTAATTGATAAGATGGGTAACGTACTAGGATATATGGGAACTGGTTCAACATTGATTGGATACGATGCTCATATAGATACAGTAGGTATCGGAAATATTGATAACTGGACATTTGACCCATACAAAGGTATGGAAGACGATACTACAATAGGAGGCCGAGGAACTTCTGATCAACTAGGTGGAATTGTATCTGCTGTCTACGGTGCAAAAATCATGAAAGATATGGGTCTATTAAATGATAAGTATAAAGTAGTTGTTACGGGTACAGTGCAAGAAGAAGATTGCGACGGATTATGTTGGGAATATATTATTAAAGAAAGCAATGTAAAGCCAGAGTTTGTTGTATCTACAGAGCCTACTGACGGTGGAATTTATAGAGGGCAACGTGGTAGAATGGAAATCCGTGTTGATGTTAAAGGGATTTCTTGCCACGGTTCTGCACCAGAGCGTGGAGACAATGCTATCTATAAGATGGCAGATATATTACAAGATATACGTTCATTAAATGAGAATGATGCGTCTGACTCAAATGAGATTAAAGGTCTTGTGAAAATGTTAGATGAAAAGTACAATCCTCAGTGGCAAGAAGCAAACTTCTTAGGCAGAGGTACAGTTACTGTATCAGAAATTTTCTATACTTCACCTAGTCGATGTGCAGTTGCAGATTCATGCTCAATTTCGTTAGACAGACGTATGACAGCGGGTGAAACTTGGGAGAGTTGTCTAGAAGAGATACGAAACTTACCAAATGTTAAAAAATATGACGTAGTTGTAAGTATGTACAACTATGACAGACCATCTTATACTGGATTAGTTTATCCTATTGAGTGTTATTTCCCAACTTGGGTAATTCCAAAAGAGCATAAAGTAACAAAAGCTTTAGAAGAAGCTTATACAAGTTTATATGGAGATAAAAGAATTGGTCCTGATGTAACATTGGCTATGAGAGAAGCACGTCCGCTTACTGATAAATGGACATTCTCAACTAATGGTGTATCTATTATGGGTAGAAATGAAATCCCATGTATTGGATTTGGCCCAGGTGCGGAAGCTCAAGCTCACGCTCCAAACGAAATTACTTGGAAACAAGATTTAGTAACTTGTGCAGCTGTGTATGCATTGTTACCAACTATGTATTGTAAATAGTTGTATTAGTTGTATTAAATATATTAAAGAATAAAATACTAAATAAATTAAAATTTTAAGGAGACAAGAAGATGCAAAAATATATTGATAAATTAAAAAGTTTAGATCACAAAAATATGTATGAAGGTGACTTTTTCTTAACATGGGAAAAGACAAAAGACGAGTTAGAGTCTATTTGGACAGTAGCAGATGCGTTGAGAGATTTAAGAGAAAGAAATATTTCTACAAAAGTATTTGACAGTGGACTAGGAATTTCTATATTCCGAGACAACTCTACAAGAACTCGTTTTTCATTTGCATCAGCTTGTAATTTACTAGGTCTTGCAGTACAAGACTTAGATGAAGGTAAATCTCAAATAGCACACGGTGAAACAGTGCGTGAAACAGCTAACATGGTGTCATTTATGGCAGATGTTATAGGTATTAGAGATGATATGTATATAGGAAAAGGAAATGCTTATATGCACGAAGTAGTAGATTCTGTAACTCAAGGACACAAAGACGGTGTATTAGAGCAAAAGCCAACGTTAGTAAACTTACAATGCGACATTGACCATCCAACTCAAAGTATGGCAGATGCATTACACATTATTAATGAAATGGGCGGAATTGAAAATCTTAAAGGTAAAAAAGTGGCTATGACTTGGGCATATTCACCATCTTACGGAAAGCCATTATCTGTACCACAAGGTATTGTAGGTCTTATGACTCGTTTAGGTATGGATGTAGTTTTAGCACACCCTGAAGGGTATGAAATTATGCCAGAAGTTGAAGAAGTGGCTAAAAAGAATGCTGCAGAATCAGGCGGTTCATTTACTCGTGTAAATAGTATGGCAGAAGCATTTAAAGATGCTGATATTGTTTATCCAAAGAGCTGGGCACCTTTTGCAGCAATGGAAAAACGTACTGACTTATATGGAAACAATGACTTTGATGGCATTAAAGCATTAGAGCAAGAATTACTGGCTCAAAATGCGAAACACAAAGACTGGGCTTGTACAGAAGAGTTGATGAAAACTACAAAAGACGGTAAAGCACTTTATATGCACTGTTTACCAGCGGATATTACAGGTGTGAGTTGTAAAGAAGGAGAAGTTGACGCTTCAGTATTTGACAGATATCGTGATCCATTATATAAAGAAGCGAGCTATAAGCCATATGTTATAGCAGCGATGATTTTCTTAGCTAAATTTAAAAATCCTGTAGCATTACTTGAGCAATTAAATCAAGATGCTAAAGCAAGACAAATGAAATAATTTCTAAAATACTATGTAAATAATAAGTCCCCTTTAAGGGGACTTTTGAAGAAAGGATACCATTAGCTATGAAAAACAAAAAACGTATAGTTATTGCACTAGGAGGAAATGCACTAGGTAATACACTTCCAGAACAGATGAAAGCTGTCAAAATTACTGCTCAAGCAATAGTTGATTTAATCCAAGAAGGATGCGAAGTTGTTGTAACCCATGGAAATGGACCACAAGTTGGCATGATTAACAATGCTATGGCAGCATTATCAAGAGAGGACAGTAACCAACCTAATACACCACTATCAGTATGTGTGGCTATGAGTCAGGCATACATAGGGTATGACCTGCAAAATGCCTTACGAGAAGAACTTAAAAACAGAAATATGTTAGATATTCCTGTAGTGACTATGGTGACTCAAGTTAGAGTTGATGAGAATGACGCTGCATTTTTAAATCCTACTAAGCCTATTGGACAGTTTATGACAGAAGAACAGGCGAAAATAGCAGAAGAAAAATATGACTATGTAATGAAGGAAGATTCAGGCAGAGGCTATAGACGTGTAGTTTCATCTCCAAAACCTGCTGAAATTATTGAAATAGAAGCTATTCGTGCCCTAGTAGATACCGGTCAACTTGTTATCTCTTGTGGCGGAGGCGGCATACCTGTTACTTTAAAAGGAAACCATCTAACAGGAGCAAGTGCAGTTATAGATAAAGACTTTGTGAGTGCATTGCTTGCCAAAGAACTAGATGCAGACTTTTTAATTATTTTGACTGCAGTAGAAAAAGTAGCCATAAACTTTGGTAAACCAGACCAAAAGTGGCTTGCACAAATGAATGTGGAGGAAGCTAACCAATATATAGAAGAAGGCCACTTTGCTCCAGGTTCTATGCTACCAAAAGTGGAGGCAGCTATAGAATTTGCAGATTCAAAAGCAGGGCGCGTTTCTCTTATAACATTATTAGAAAAGGCTAAAGAAGGTATTTTAGGAGAAACAGGTACAAGAATTTGTAAGTAAGTAGATTTGTATCTGTGCATTAAATGATGATAATTAAGGATTTAGATGGATTTAATCCTCTAAATCCTAAAATTAGGAAGAATAGAGGTAGATATGTATAAATTTTATGTAAATGACGAGTTAGTAACTGCGGAAGAAGATGGCAAGTTATTACCTTTTCTAAGAAATGTCTGTCAACTAAAATCAGTTAAAGATGGATGTAGTGAGGGTGCTTGCGGAACGTGTATGGTAATTGTAGACGGTAAGGCAACAAAAGCTTGTATACCTAAATTATCAAAGTTAGATGGAAAACATATCATTACTGTTGAAGGATTATCCGATTTTGAAAAAGAGGTTTATGATACAACTTTCTCAGAAGCTGGAGCGGTACAATGTGGATTTTGTATACCTGGTATGGTAATATCTGCTAAGGCTTTGTTAGATGTAAATAATAATCCTACTAGAGATGAAATTGCATTTGCTATAAGAAATAATATCTGTAGATGTACAGGGTATAAGAAAATTATTGATGCTATAGAAAATGCAGCCAAAATGATAAGAGAAAACAAAGTAGTTAAAAAAGAATATGAGTGGAAAATTGGTGAATCTGTGCCACGTGTTGACGCTCGTGAAAAGATTTTAGGATACGGCGAATATACAGATGATATGGAAGTTGAAGGAATGCTTTATGGAAGTTGCGTTCGTTCAAAATACCCACGTGCAAAAGTATTACGCATAAATACTATGGAAGCTAAATTAACAAAAGGCGTCTCAGCAGTATTTACAGCAAAAGATATTAAAGGTGCGGTTAAGATAGGGCATCTTAAAAAAGATTGGGATGTATTAATTCCAGAAGGCCATATTACACATTATCTAGGTGATGCAATTGCCTTAGTAGTGGGAGAAACACCAGAGGCTGTTGAAGAAGGTAAAAAATTAGTAGAAGTTGAATACGAAGAATTACCGTTTGTAAGTAGTCCAGAAGAAGCTATGAAAGAAGATGCACCTCTAGTTCACGAAGACGGAAATTTATTAGCAAGAAAATTTGTAAGCCGTGGAGATGCACGAGGAGCAATCGAAAAGTCTAAATTTGTTCTAACAGATACATTCCACACACCATATACAGAGCATGCATTTTTGGAACCAGAGTGTAGCGTAGCAATTCCAGAAGAAGATGGTGGCATACACATTTATTCTAGTGACCAAGGCGTATTTGATACAAGACATGAATGTGCCATGATGCTGGGGATTGACCCAGAGAAAGTAAAAGTTACTAACAAATTAGTTGGCGGTGGCTTTGGAGGAAAAGAAGACTTAGCGGTGCAACAACATGCAGCACTTGCAGCTTATTTGTTACAGTGTCCTGTAAAAGTAAAATTAACTAGACAAGAAAGTATACTAATACATCCAAAAAGACATCCAATGGATATGAAATTTACAGTTGGTTGTGATGAAAATGGTATTATCCAAGGCGTTTTAGCAGATGTTATATCAGATACTGGTGCATATGCATCATTAGGTGGGCCTGTTTTAGAAAGAGCATGTACGCATGCGGCTGGGCCGTATAACTATCAAAATTTTGAGATAGAAGGAAAGGCGTATTACACAAACAACCCTCCAGCTGGTGCATTCCGTGGATTTGGAGTTACACAAACATGTTTTGCCATAGAGATGTTATTAACTAAGATGGCAGAATTAGTAGGTATTTCGCCATGGGAGATAAGATATCGTAATGCAATACGCCCAGGTCAAGTGTTACCAAATGGACAGATTGTGGATGAAAGTACAGGATTGGTAGAAACGCTAGAAGCTGTAAAAGAAATATATACAGAAAATCCACACGCAGGTATAGCTTGTGCTATGAAAAATGCTGGTGTTGGCGTTGGACTTAAAGATATTGGTAGATGTAAGCTAGAAATATCAGATAATAAAGTGCATGTAAGAATTGGTGCATCTGAGATAGGCCAAGGTATGAGTACAATATTTGTGCAGATAGTAGCAACTCATACAGGATTAACACCAGAGAATATAAGTCATATTGCTTCTACTACAATTAATGCACCAGACTCAGGCACAACTTCAGGCTCTCGTCAAACTTTAATAACTGGAGAAGCTGTTAGAAAGGCAAGTCTTGACTTAAAAGAAGATCTTAAGAATAATACTCTAGCAGAGCTAGAAGGCAAGGAGTATTATGCTGAATATTATGAGGCGACTGACCCGTTAAATAGTGATAAGACTAACCCAAAATCTCATGTAGCATATGGTTATGCAACTCAAGTATGTATATTAAACGAAGAAGGCAAAGTGGAGAAAATTGTTGCCGCTCACGCTGTGGGTAGAGCTATGAATCCACTAGCTGTTGAGGGGCAAATAGAAGGTGGCGTAATTATGTCACTAGGGTATGCCTTAACAGAACAATATCTATTACAAGAGTGTGCACCAAAATCAAGATTTGCAACATTAGGATTATTCAGAGCAAATCAAGTGCCAGATGTAGAAAGTATTGTCATTGAAAAATCAGGATTAAACGTAGCACATGGGGCTATAGGAATTGGTGAGATTACGTCTATTCCAACAGCACCGGCAATTGCTGGAGCTTACTATAAATTAGATGGTGAATTTAGAACGAGTCTACCTCTTGTAAATACACCTTATAAAAAACGCTAGGTTAAGATAAGTGTGAGCGAGGGCTCTTTTGCTCACACTTATTTTAGGTAAGTAATAAGGAGGCACCAATGAAACATTTATTAAAAGGAGGAACAGTTGTAACAGGGGCAAACGCAACCAGAAATGACATATTATTTGACGATGAAACAGGAAAAATATGCGAAGTCGGCTTAGATATAAAATATGATGAAGCAACGGTGACTGATGTGACTGGTAAACTGTTATTTCCAGGATTTATAGATGCTCATACACATTTTGACTTGGATGTGTGCGATACAACAACAGCTGATGATTTTGAGAGTGGAACAAAATCTGCCATTATAGGAGGCACAACCACTATTATAGATTTTGCGACTCAAAATAAAGGGGAAACCCTAATTCAAGCATTGCAAAATTGGCATGATAAAGCAGATAATAAATGCTCAGCCGATTATGCCTTTCATATGGCAATATCCGATTGGAACGATACAACAGCAGCAGATATTAAAACTATGGTAGAAAAGGGAGTTACGTCATTTAAGTTATATATGACATATCCGGCTATGGTAGTAAATGACAGAGAACTTTATGAAATTTTAAAGACAATAAAACAAGCAGGTGGAATAGTAGGAGTGCATTGCGAAAATATGGGTCTTATAGATGCACTAGTAAAAGAGCAAAAAGCTTTAGGAAACCTTACGGTAAGTTCTCACCCAATTACAAGACCTGATTACGCAGAAGCGGAGGCAGTAAATAGGCTATTGAAAATAGCTAAAGTGGCAGATACCCCTGTGATTATCGTTCATCTTAGCTCTAAAAGGGCGTATGATGAGATAAAAGGCGACCAAACAGTATATCTAGAAACTTGTCCACAATACCTTATATTAGATGATGAAGTATATAAAAATGGCCGTATAGAATATGCTTGTTCTCCACCTATTAGAAAAAGCGAAGATAGAAAAACTCTATGGAAAGCTCTAGCAGATGGAAAAATCCATACTATAGCGACAGACCATTGCAGTTTTACGCTAGATCAAAAAGAAGTAGGTAGAGCAGACTTTACAAAAATTCCAAACGGACTACCCGGAGTGGAGACACGTGCGATTTTATTATATACATTCGGAGTAGCTACAAAGAAAATTACGCTAGAACAGATGTGTAAAGTATTGTCAGAAAATCCTGCTAAGTTATATGGATTATATCCAAACAAAGGCGTAATACAACAAGGAAGTGACGCAGATATAGTAGTGTGGGAAGACTTAAAATGGAAGATAGACGAAAAAGAGCAACATTCAAAAGCTGGGTATAGCCCGTATCATAATATGGACGTTTTAGGAAAGCCAATGAACGTATATTTAAGAGGGAAATTAATTGTACAAAATGGTAATATTATAAATGAAAAGCAAGGTGCATATCAAAAAAGAGTCGGAGGAAACTTATGTTAATAATAGGAAATGGGAAAGTTATAACAAGAGATGATACACAACCGTTTATACAATGTGGAGCAGTTGTTATTGATGGGAATACAATTACAGATGTGGGAGAGCTCGAGGATATAAAAAAGAAATACCCACAAGCTGAATTTTTAGATGCAAAAAACCAATTGATTATGCCAGCTTTTGTAAACACTCACGAGCATATATATAGTGCATTTGCAAGAGGGATGAGTATTAACAACTATAATCCAAATGGATTTTTGGATATTTTAGACGGCTTATGGTGGAATATTGATAGACACTTAAATTTAAAGCAAACTAATCTTAGTGCTATGGCGACTTATATAGAATGTATAAGAAATGGTGTAACTACTATATTTGATCATCATGCAAGCTATGGAGAAGTTGAAGGGTCACTATTTGCTATAGGTGATGCAGCTAAAGAATGTGGTGTTCGTAGTTGTTTATGTTATGAAGTATCTGATAGAGATGGTAAGCAAGATGCTGCTATAAAAGAAAATGTGGATTTTATTAACTATGCGTTAAAAGATGAAACTGAGATGCTGCGAGGAATGATGGGAATGCATGCATCATTTACAATCTCTGATAAGACTATGGATAAGGCAGTTAGTGCAACTCCAGATGGCGTAGGCTTCCACATTCATGTTGCTGAAGGGATTGAAGACTTACATGATTCGCTGAAAAAATATGGCAAACGTATTTTATACCGTTTGATGGACCACAATATTTTAGGAGAAAAAACCATAGCAGCACATTGTATATATGTAAATGATGCTGAAATAGAATTATTAAGACAAACAGATACTATGGTAGTTCATAATCCAGAATCAAATATGGGTAATGCGTGCGGATGCCCTCCAACGCTTCATATATTTAACCATGGAGTGTTAACAGGATTAGGCACTGATGGTTATACACATGACATGATTGAGTCATATAAAGTTGCAAATATACTACACAAGCATAATCTTTGTGATGCAACAGTAGCATGGGGTGAGATACCTGTTATGTTATTTGTAAATAACCCTATAATTGCAAATAGATATTTTAGTAAACCGCTAGGCATCCTAAAAAAAGGAGCAGCAGCAGATGTAATTATACTAGATTATGTTGCACCAACTCCTCTTAATGCAGATAATATTAACTCACACATTCTGTTTGGAATGACAGGGCGACACGTAGTAACTACTATTGGTAACGGAAAAGTATTAATGAAAGACCGTGTATTACAACACTTAGACGAAGAAAAAATAATGGCAGATTGTCGAGCGTCAGCGGAACAATTAGCAAAATCTATTAACAAAGGAGTATAGCATATGAGCGATATTATGATACCTATCCCATTTAAAAATTTATTAGATGAAATACTAAATGGTAAAGCGTTCGGAGTATATAGACCATTTGTGCCAAAAAACACATGGGAGATATTTGGTAGAAAGCTTGAAACACCTATAGGACCCGCTGCGGGTCCGCAAACTCAACTTGCACAAAATCTTGTAGCATCTTATTATTCAGGAAGTAGATTTTTTGAATTGAAGACAGTACAAATTTTAGATGGTGAAGATTTGCCAGTAAGCAAACCTTGTATTTTAGCAGATGATGAGTGTTATAACTGTGAATGGTCAACTGAACTATATGTTCCGCAGGCACAAGAGGAATATATAAAAGGTTGGTTCTTATTGGCTGTTATGGCTAAAGAGCGTGGACTCGGAGAAATTGATGGGTTCCAATTTAATATGAGTGTTGGATATGATTTAGATGGTATTAAGAGTGAAAAGATTAATACTTTTATAGACTCTATGATGAATGCAGCTGATACTACTACTTTTAAAGAGTGTAAGCAATATTTATTAGATAATATTAATTTATTTAAACATTTAACGAAAGAAGATATAGAAAATATTTCACCAAACATTTGTAATTCTATAACTTTATCAACATTGCACGGATGTCCTCCAGAAGAGATTGAAAGAATTGCAACATATTTAATTACTGAAAAAGGGCTGAATACATTTATTAAATGTAATCCAACTCTTTTAGGATATGAATATGCTAGACAATTATTAGATGATAGAGGATTTGATTATATTCAGTTTAGTGATTTCCACTTTAAAGATGACTTACAATATGAAGACGCAGTTCCTATGCTTAAGAGACTGCAAGGTGTCAGTGAAAAACGTAATCTACAGTTTGGAGTAAAAATTACAAATACATTCCCAGTTGATGTAACTCAAAATGAATTACCAAGCGAAGAGATGTATATGTCTGGTAAAGCACTGTATCCTCTTTCACTGGCAGTGGCAAAAAAATTGTCTGATTCATTTGAAGGAACGTTAAGAATTTCATATTCTGGTGGAGCAGACGCATTTAATATTAAAGATATTGTAGACGCAGGAATTTGGCCAGTTACAGTAGCAACAACAATATTAAAGCCGGGTGGATACCAAAGATTTGCACAATTATGTGAAAATGTGGAATGCAAAAAATTTACTAAGGTAGACTATTTTGCAATATCAAAATTATTGGAAAATTCTATTAAGAGTAAGTTTTATTTAAAACCTATTAAGCCTATGGAGTCTAGAAAGCTTAAGAAAAAAGTACCTCTAATTGACTGTTTTATAGCTCCTTGTAAGCAAGGATGCCCAATAAATCAAGACGTTACAGCATATTTAGACTTAGTTGGTAAAGACCAAAATGATGAGGCTCTAAAAGTAATTGTAGAAAAAAATCCACTTCCATTTATTACAGGTACAATTTGTCCGCATAACTGTATGACAAAATGTACAAGAAATTTCTATGAAGAACCTGTTCATATTAGAGGACAAAAATTATTGGCGGCCGATAAAGGATTTACTAACTTTATAGCAAATATGCCAGCGGCTAAACCTAATAATGGTAAAACAGTATCAATAGTAGGAGGAGGGCCAGCAGGAATGTCGGCTGCATTTTTCCTAAGCCGTGCAGGATTTAGCGTGACAATATATGAAGCTACAGCAAAATTAGGTGGAGTGGTGCGTAATGTTATTCCAGAGTTTAGAATTGAGTCACAACGCATAGATAAAGATGCACAGTTAATTCAAGCATATGGCGTAGATGTAAAATACAATACTAAGATAGAAGATATTACAAAGCTTGAAAGTGATGCAACTATTTTAGCGATAGGAGCATATGAAAAAGGTACGTTAAAATTAGAACAAGGCGAAACTATAAATGCAATAGATTTCCTTAAAGACTATAAACAAACTGATGGAAATTTAAACATTGGTAAAAATGTTGTAGTTATAGGAGGTGGTAACACTGCAATGGATACTGCTCGTGCAGCTAAAAAGACTGTAGGAGTTGAAAATGTATATCTTGTATATCGTAGAACAAAAAGATATATGCCAGCAGATGAGGAAGAATTAGTAATGGCGATAGAAGATGGCGTTGAATTTAAAGAGCTGCTTGCACCAAAGAGCTTAGAAAATGGTCAACTTATTGCAAACGTTATGAAACTTTCTGAGATGGACTCTTCTGGTAGAAGAGGTGTTGTTGCTACAGATGAGATAGTAAATATACCAGCAGACACTGTAATTGTGGCAGTTGGAGAGAAAATTCCAACTAAGTTTTATGAGAAGAATAATTTAGAAACAGATAAGTGGGGGCAAGTTGTTGTAAACCCTGAAACACTAGAGAGCAAAATTAAAAATGTTTATGTAATAGGAGATGGTCTGGCAGGTCCAGCTACTGTAGTAGAAGGTATACGAGATGCGAAATTGGCTGCTAATAGTATAGCAGGGTGCGAGTTATTTAAAGATTATGTAGAAGTGAAAACTGATGAACAAATTTATGCTAAACGAGGAATTTTAGAAGTTGAAAAATGCGGTAAAGCAGAATCAGATAGATGTTTATCTTGTGGAGTGATTTGTGAAAATTGCGTAGAAGTCTGTCCTAACCGTGCTAATATGTCAATGACAGTAAACGGCAGACATCAAGTAGTTCATATAGACTCTATGTGTAATGAATGTGGTAACTGCACAAGTTTTTGCCCATATGAAAGCTCTCCATATTTAGATAAATTCACATATTTTGAAGATGAGAAAGCTATGATGAATAGTAAAAATGAAGGCTTCATGTTTGTAGATGCAACTAAGTATAAGGTAAGACTATTAGGAGAGATTATAGAAAGTGATGTCAAAGATAAGATACCACAAATGCTACATGAGTTAATAAACACTGCTAGGGAATTGGTATGACATTTGCTCTAAAGGGCAATATATGCCACACCCCAGATAAAAAAATAGAGATTTATGAAAATAGTTATTTAATAGTAAAAGATACAAAAGTGGTAGGAATATTTGAAGATATACCACAGCAGTTTAAAGATATTGAGGTTAAAGACTATGGCAAAAATTTAATTTTGCCAGGTCTGACTGACCTACATGTGCATGCACCACAATATACATTTGCTGGTCTTGGGATGGATTTAGAGCTATTAGATTGGCTAAATACGCATACATTTGTAGAAGAAGCAAATTATAGCAATTTAGAGTACGCTAATAAAGCGTATGAGATTTTTACTAATGATTTGAAATATTCTGCTACAACTAGAGCTTGCATTTTTGCAACTTTGCATACACCAGCTACTAAAGTTTTGATGGATAAACTAGAACAAACGGGACTTATAACTTTTGTAGGCAAGGTTAATATGGACAGAAATTCACCAGATACTTTAATTGAAGAGACAAATGAGTCTATAGAAGAAACTACTAAGTGGCTAGAATTAATAGATGGAAAATATAAATACACTAAACCTATTTTAACTCCAAGATTTATTCCATCTTGTACAGATGAACTGATGACTAAGTTAAAAGAAATTAGGGATAAATATGATTTGCCGGTACAATCTCATTTATCTGAAAATCCATCTGAAATAGAGTGGGTAAAAGAATTGTGTCCCACATCTTCTTCTTATGCAGATGCATATAGACAGTTTGGAATGCTATCAGGGTCTATTATGGCACACTGCGTACATTCAGATGAAGATGAACAACAAATGTTAAAGGAACAAAATGTATTTGTAGCTCATAGCCCACAGTCTAATATAGGCCTTTCTTCGGGTATTGCACCTGTAAGACAAATGCTAGACAAAGATATCAATGTAGGGCTTGCAAGTGACGTTGCAGGAGGATATTCAATATCTATATTTAAAGCAATGGCAGATGCCATTCAAGTGTCTAAACTTAGATGGAGATTAATTAACTCAGATGAAAAAGCACTTTCTATCGCGGAGGCATTTTATTTAGGTACAAAAGGTGGTGGAGCATTTTTTGGAAAAGTAGGAAGCTTTGAAGAAGATTATGATGCAGATATTTTAGTAATTGATGATGCTAAATTAAACGTTATTCGAGAGTTTACTGTTTCGCAACGAATTGAAAGACTTATATATATGAGTGAAGTCGTAGATATTAAAAGTAAATATGTAGCAGGTAGATGTATATTTTAATTGCTGGGTAATACCCACAACACAAATTTCGCATACTTAGAAAGGAGCATCGACGATGGTAGGAAAGAGTATACCTAGAGTAGACGCATTCGATAAAGTAACAGGTAGAGCCAAATATGTAGAAGACATACTTCCACAAGATACACTAGTAGCAAGAATTTATCATTCAAAAATTGCTAATGGTCTTGTGAAAAGCATTGATACTACAGAGGCAGAAAAAGTACCAGGAGTTGTAAAGATAGTTACATGTTTTGATGTAACAGAAAAACATTATTATCCAACAGCAGGTCATCCTTGGACATTAGATGTATCACATCAAGATATAGCGGATAGACTGGTATTAACAGATAGAGTAAGATTTGTAGGAGATGATGTTGCAGCTGTTATTGCAGAAAATGACGTTGCGGCAGATCAAGCAGTTAGATTATTAAAAGTGGAGTATGAAGAGTATCCGTTTGTTTTAAAACCGCTAGAGGCAATTAAACCTGAGGCACCGCAAATTCATGATGACTTTAAAAGAAATATACTAAGAGTGACTACTAGAGAAAAAGGAAATTATGAAGAAGCAATAAAAGAACAAGGATTAATTAGAGTAGAAGGCTGGTATTCAACTCCTATAGTACAACACTGCCATATAGAAAATCATATTTGTACTGCAAGAACAGAAAATGGTAAAATTGTAATTAGTTCATCAACTCAAATTCCGCATATTGTAAGAAGGATAGTTGGGCAGGCACTAGGAATGGATTGGGGCAAAATTAGAGTAATTAAGCCATTTATAGGCGGAGGTTTTGGTAATAAACAAGATGCATTATATGAACCGCTATGTGCATTTTTAACTTTGCAAGTAGGTGGCAGACCAGTAACAATTAACGTATCAAGAGAAGAAACTTTTGTATCAAACAGGGTAAGACATCCGTTTAATGTACATTTGATTTCTCATCTACGTGCTGATGGTACATTAGTTGCAAGAAAAGTAGCGATTTATTCTAACCAAGGTGCATACGCATCACATGGTCATTCTATCGCAGCAAAAGGAATGGGTGCATTAGCACAGCTTTACCCATGCGAGCATTTTTCAGCAGAAGCATATACAGTATTTACAAATACTCCAGTAGCAGGAGCTATGAGAGGGTATGGTATACCACAAACTATGTTTGCAGAAGAGAGCCATATTGAAGATATTATCAAAAAGTTAGGTGAGAATTCATTAAATTGGAGAAGAAATCACATTATGCCAGTAGGCTTTGAAGATACATTCTCAAAAAATGTTCATCACTATGATTCATTCAACCAATGCTTTGATAAAGCAAACGCATATTTAGATTATGAGAAAAAAGTGGAGCTGTATAAAAATCAAACAGGTGAGAAAAGACGTGGAGTTGGTATGGCAGCATTTTGGTATAACACTGCTGTATGGCCAATTGCTCTTGAAACTTCAAGCTGTCGTATGATTTTAAATCAAGATGGATCTTTACAAGTGCAATTGGGAGAAACGGAAATTGGGCAAGGTGCGGATACTGCATTTACACAGATGGTAGCACATGCTGTTGGGGTTACAATAGATAAAGTTTATGTAATCTCAAACCAAGATACAGATGTTACCCCGTATAGCTCAGGTTCATATGCATCAAGGCAAACGTATGTAGCCGGCTTTTCTATAACAAAAACTGCTCAGGAGTTACGCAAAAAGATATTAGATGTAGGTTATAGATATACTAGAGTTTCAGTAGATTTATTAGATATTGTAGATAATAATCTAGTTCGCATTACGGATAATAAAGTAGTTATGACACTTGCAGATTTAGCAAATGCATCTCTTTATGACACAGACTTTAGTCAGCATATTAGTGCGGAGCAAACGGCACAAGCAAAATCTAATGCATATTCATTTGGGTGTTGTTTTGTAGAAGTAGAAGTGGATATTCCATTATGTAAAGTAGAACTTATAGATATTATTAATGTTCATGACTGTGGAACGTTAATTAATCCTGCATTAGCAGAAGCACAAGTGCATGGTGGAATGAGCATGGGTATAGGCTTTGCCCTTAGCGAAAATTTATTGATAGACCAAAAGACAGGAAAAGTTTTAAATGATAATTTACTTGATTATAAGTTAGCTACATTTATGGATCATCCAGATTTGGAGGCACAATTTGTACAAAATGCAGAGCCTACTAGTCCTTATGGAACAAAAGGCTTAGGAGAACCACCAACGTGTCCGGTTGCACCGGCGATACGTAATGCAGTGTTGCATGCTACTGGAATTGCAATAAATGATTTGCCACTGAACCCACACAAGCTGTTTGAGGCATTTAAAGAAGGAGGGCTGATATAATATGTATGATATTGGTAATCTATATGAAGCCACAAGTATAAAAAATGCTATCGATCTACTATGCGAGCATCCGAAAGCACATATTATCGCAGGTGGTAGTGACGTTTTAGTACAAATGAGAGAAGGTAAATTAGCAGGTGTTGACCTTGTAAGTATTTATAAGCTAGATGAGATGCGAGGTATTACTATAACTGATGATAAAAGTATTCGCATAGGTTCCTTAACTAGTTTTTCTCACATTACTCACAATAAGATAATTGAAGAAAACCTATATGTATTAGGCGAAGCTGTTGACCAAGTTGGAGGACCGCAAGTAAGAAATATAGGTACTATAGGAGGCAACACATGTAATGGAGTTACGTCTGCTGACTCTGCCTCTACGCTATTTGCACTAGATGCCATGATAGAAATTACTGGTAAAAACGGTGTAAGAACTATACCTATATCAGAGTTTTATATCAGTGCAGGTAAGGTGGCATTAGAAGTGGGAGATGTTCAAACTGCAATTATTATCCCTCATAAATCATATGATGGATACAGTGGATATTACCTAAAATATGCAATGCGTAATGCGATGGATATCTCGACTTTAGGTTGTTCTGTAAATGTTAAATTATCTGCGGATAAAACTATCATAGAAGATGCTCGTATAGCATTTGGAGTAGCAGGGCCTATTCCGCTACGTGCAAAAACAGCCGAAAAGAGAGTAAAATCAGCACCTATAAATGAGCAAACTTTTGATACGTTCGCTGAGTCAATACTAGAAGACATCAACCCTCGAGATAGCTGGAGAGCGACTAAAGCATTTAGATGTCATATAGGAAAAAGCATTGCTAAACGAGCGTTAGAAAAGGCAATCCAAAGAGCGGGGGTGGAGACTCATGTTTAAAGAAATCACTTGTAGTATCAATGGAAAAGAATGCACAAAAGTTATAGACGTTAGAGCTTCCCTAACGGATATGCTACGAAATCAATATCATTTAACTAGCGTAAAAAAAGGTTGTGAGGTAGGAGAGTGTGGTGCTTGTACAGTGCTTATAGACGGTGAGGCGTACAATTCATGCATATACCTTGCTGTGTGGGCAGAAGGAAAATCTATTTGGACACTAGAAGGATTGATGAGTCCAGACGGTGAACTGAGTGATATTCAACAAGCGTTTATAGATGAAGCTGCTATACAATGTGGATTTTGTACCCCAGGTTTTGTTATGACTACAGTAGAAATTCTAAATCAGAAAAAATTGTATACACGAGATGAACTAAGAAAGCTGTTATCAGGCCACCTTTGCCGTTGTACGGGATACCAAAATGTTTTAAATGCAGTTGAAAAAGTTATGAAAGACCGATTAAATCAGTAACAAAATTATAGTCTATAACTAAAATTAATAGTTGTAGACTATTTTTGCATAGACAATTGCGGTGTTAAGTTTTTGATATCGGTTAATACTAAAACTTAAAAGATGAAGAGGTTATATATTGTGAAAAAAAATGACATAATATTAATAGGCACTATCTCAATAATTGCTATGATATTTTATATATTTGTATTTTCGAAAGAAGCAGATATAGTTAAGATAAGCATTGACGGGATAGAATACGGCACATATTCTTTAGATAAGGATCAAATAATAAATATTAACAATAGCAATACGTTACAAATAATAGATAATACGGCGACTATGATAGAGGCGGATTGCCCGGACCAATTATGCATACACCAAGCGTCTATAAGCAAAAACCGGCAAAATATTATCTGTTTGCCAAACAAAGTTATAGCAGAGGTAATAAGTGTTGATGAAACAGAATTTGATGTATTGGTGTATTAGGAGAAAATAATGAGCACAAGCAAAATAACATATTTAGGAGTAATGGTAACCATTGCACTGATATTTAGCTATATAGAATTTTTAATACCTATAAAATTTCCCGTTCCTGGTATAAAGCTGGGTCTTGCAAATGTAGTTATTTTAGTAATATTATATAAGATGGGGTGGAAAGCAGCGTTTTGGGTCTCCACCATTCGAGTGGTTATATCGGGATTTTTATTTGGTAATCCAATGATGATTTTATTTAGTTTAGTAGGATGTACATTAAGTCTTTTTTCTATGACGCTAATATATAAAAAAGACTCCTTTAGCATTATGGGAGTGAGCATGTTAGGAGCGGTTATGCATAATTTAGGGCAAGTTTTGGTGGCCATGATTGTAATGGAAAGTTTTAGTGTAATATACTATTTTATAAGTTTATTAATAGCAGCGTTGTTTACTGGTTTTGTTATAGGGATAATTGCACAGCGACTGTTAGCGATTAATGTAAATTAAAATTAATATATTATTGTCATAAATAGCTAATACATGTTATAATAATTAAATATAATCATATATTTGATACAGTTTATACTTAAAATAATTTTAAAGGAGAGATAATATGAAAGATATTTTGATATCTATATTAGCAATAATTACTTTTGGAGCTAATATATTTGCAATCTCTGCAGAAGCACCTATAATTACAAGTGCAGAAGTAAGCGAAGAGATAGATCAAGCAGTAGAAGATATTCATATATCAGACGATATGCTAGAGATTGATTTACTATATGATAAAATGCTTTATGAACTTGATGAGGAGGAGATACAGTGATATTTTATGATTCGACATATATTTTAATTATATTAGGTGCTATAATAACTTTAGCTGCACAAGCTAAATTAACATCTACATTTTCAAAATATTCTACCATAAGAAATGCGAGAGGTCTTACAGGAAAAGAAGTGGCAGAACAAATTTTAAGGTCTCAAGGCTTGTATGACGTTACAGTAAGATATGTTCCTGGGAATTTATCAGACCATTATGACCCTAGTAGCAAAACAGTAAATTTATCAGATGCCACATATAACAAAACATCAATAGCCGCAGTAGGAGTTGCCGCACATGAATGTGGACACGCATTACAACATGATGAAAATTATGTACCACTGCAAATGAGAACACTTATAGTACCAGTTGCAAGATTTGGCAGTATGGCAGCAGTACCATTGATTATACTAGGAATGTTTTTATCAGGGACAACGTCACAATTAATCATTCAACTAGGCATTATCGCATTTTTGGGTGCGGTTATTTTTCAAGTTGTGACATTGCCTGTTGAGTATAATGCATCAAATAGAGCAGTAGATATTTTAGAAAGCTCAGGCATATTATCTTCTAGCGAAATACCTGCTACAAAAACTGTATTAAATGCAGCTGCTCTAACTTATGTAGCAGCAGTTGCAGCATCACTATTGCAACTGCTTAGATTAGTTTTAATAACAAGTAATAGAAATGAATAGAGATACTTTAATTATCACTTAGAGTATCTATTTCAGTAGCTTCGACAACATTTTTACGTAAGAAAGCAAACTTTGTTTCCCCACAAATAATAGATATAAAAATTAGAGTAAATCCAATTATCATAGTTAATGTTAACTTGTCATATCCTAATAGCATTGATAGTATAACTGCAAAAGGAGCTTCAAGCGAAATTAAAATACTGGCATTGGTAGGCGGAGTATAGCGTTGCCCATAGTTTTGGCATAAAAAAGCTACAATGGAACAAATAACTATGAGATAAGCTATTTCAGGAGCTGCAACTTGTAGGTTTGCCAATATTTCAGGAGTTGGTGGCTGCGTAATAAATACTGCAATCCATGCACATATGGCAAAAAACATAAATTGTAATATGGTCATGGCAAATAAATCACGGTCCTTAACAAATTTACCAACAGCTACAATAGTTACGGCAAAACAGCAACCGCCTATTAGAGTTAATATATCTCCTATATTAAGACTAAAACCATCACCGCTAAGAGTGATAAAACCTATTCCTGATAGACATAATACACTGGCTACTAAGTTGTATATATCAGGTCTTTTTTTGTCTACTGCCCAATAGAGTAAGGGTACTACAACGCAATAAACTACAACTAGAAAAGCATTTTTACTAGGAGTAGTATAATTCAAACCGCTTACCTGAAAAGCATACGTAAGAAATAGTGAAATGCCTATAACTGCACTACGACTTATATAATCTTTAGTAATTGATTTTAATCTTTTGTGAAAAATAATTGCAAGTATTATACCAGCACCTGTAAAACGTATAGCAAGAACCCAAAACGTAGGTATTGCATCTAAGACTCCTTTTGTAACAACAAATGCACTACCAAAGCAAAAAGCGGCTAAGGCAATCATAAAAGGAGCGATTTTTTTTACATCTATGTTCATTTTTGTTTCCCCCTTAATATATCTTAATATATAAAGTGGTAATCACCTATTGAAGGCAATTACCACAATATTTTCTATTCAGTCAAAAGTTTACGCATAAGTGGGCTAATTGGCTGGCTGCATCTGTTTGTTGAATCATATCCAACATATACGCTTTGAGCATCAAATAATAGTTCGTTTTCACCGGCTCTATAAATCTCAAAAATCAGTGTAAAACTTCTAGTGCCTATTTCTTTAAGCCGAACACCAACATCTAATAAATCATCATATACTGCACTAGAAGAATAGGTGGCGGTATACTTTCGATGACAAATCTCTGATTCGCCTTCTGCTAAATATTTATAGGGATGGCCTTTAGCACGAAAATATTCTTCAAATGCTACATCAGTATAAATAGAATAATTACCATTATATACTATGCCTTGCTGGTCAACTTCTCCGAAGCGTACACGTATTTGATGAAAAAAATCAAAGTCATTTCGCATTTTTTTTAACACCTCTTTTAAGTAAAGTTTCATATCGTTTAAGAGCCGCATCTTTTGAATTGGCGTTTCTCTTCCTTATTTTATGGAATAGTGCGTCGAATATACATATATCAACGCAATACCCACAGTTTACACATCGTTGGTATGCCTCTTTAGTGGGCTGAGGAAATCCGTCTGGTTTATTCTCTAATAAGCCCATAGGACAAAATACGATGCATCGACCGCATTTAGCACATTTATCTTCTTCAATATGAATAAGACTCACTTAGCATCACCCTTCTTGGTGTACAGCACCACAGTTTATTAATTCATCAATTCTTTCCTTACTATATCCTAATTCTTCTAATACTTCTACTGTTTTAACACCAGGCTTTTGGGCAGCATGTGCCTGATGATTTATAGGCGTTTTACTAAAGTGGATAGGAGTGCTAGTAGCCATATAATCCCCAACTCCTGGTTGGTCTTTAATAATTGATATAAGCTCTAATTCCTTAGCTTCGTCGCTATGGATAAATTCTGCTAGAGTTTGTACAGCAGACGCTGGAACTCCTGCTTCTATTAAAGTTTTTTCTACTTCGTATCTACCCATAGCCTTAGTTGCAACTTCGATTTCTGTTCTTAATACATCTCTATTTATATTACGCAGTTCGTTTGTGGCAAAACGTTCATCGTGAAGCAGAGCATCAAGTTTTAGAGCATCACAAAGTGCTTGCCATTCTTCTTCAGTAGTGGTTGCAATTACAACATTGCCATCATTTGTTGTATACTCACCATTTGGTGAAAACCAAGGGTCAGAGTTACCTGTTCTTGGAGTAAATTCTCCTGTTTGAGCATAGTCTAATAATGCATCATCACCCATATAAAATGCAATATCTAACATAGCAAGGTCTATACGAGTACCCTCACCTGTTTGTTGTTTATGATATAATGCCATAGATAATGCACGTAAAAGATTAAGTCCAGACCAAGTGTCACAGAAGGAAAATCCTGGTTTTATAGGAGCAAATCCTTCAACGCCACTTTGAGATACAAGTCCGCTACGAGCAGCTGCGATAATATCCATACAAGGTAAGTGAGAAAGAGGTCCATAAGTTCCAAAACCAGCTATAGAACCATAGATAAGAGATGGATTTACTTTAATCATTTCATCATATCCGATCCCTAGTTTTTCAAGAGTCCCTGATTTATAATTTTCTATTACAATATCAACTTCTGCAACAAGATCCATAGCTACTTTTTTACCTTCAGGCGAACCTAAATCTATTGCTATACCTTTTTTGCCTCTGTTATATTGGCAAAAATAAAGACTAACACCGTTTACATATGGACCAAATCCACGAGAGATATCCCCGTCGCCTGGTCGTTCAATTTTAATAACTTCAGCACCTAAATCTGCTAGTAACATTCCGCAAAATGGAGCGGCTAATACTTGAGAGAAATCTAGCACTTTAATGCCTTCTAATGGTCTTTTTTTCATAGATTTTGTATGCATGGCAATTCGCCATGCTCTCCCTTCTTTATAATATATAATTAAATCACGCCATCTGCACGTAGCTTAGCTAATTTAGCATCATCTACATCTATTAAGCCGAAAATTTCTGCGTTATTTGCACCAAGCTCTGGAGCCTTAACAAAGTCAGGTTCGGTTCCACCAACAAATTTAACAGGTCTATTAGACATCTTAAGTCCATCAACTTCAACTATCATATTTCTTACATGAAGTTGTTCTTCTGATAAAGCTTCTTTTATTGTACTACACATAGTTCCTGGAATTAATACTGAATCACATTTTTCAGCCAGTTCTTGCATAGTGTAGTCTTGAAAGAATTCTTCTATTTTATCTCTAAGGTCACCAAAGTAATGCAGCCCTCTCACGTCGTTAGTACAATACTTTTCATCACTTGACCAGTCTTCTTTGCCTAATACTTTACAAAGTTTTATCCATTGGAAATCAGATCCAATTCCTAGTGCAACATAACCGTTTTTACACTTAATAATGTCATATGGATTAACAAGTGGATGAGCGTTTCCGGTACGCATTGGGTCTTCATCAGTTACACCATAAGTAATAACTTTATCTTCAGTAATAGTAGCAAGAGAACCACAAAGAGTTACTTCGACTAGTTGACCTTCGCCACTTTGTTTTGCAAGACAAATTGCAAGAATTACGCCTGAAGTTAAAAATCCTGCACTATATCTTGATGCAATAGGAAAGCCAATACGAGTAGGCTCTTCTTCAGGGAAACCTGTTACATGCATAGCACCTGTTTTTGCTTGAGCAATGATTTCAGATTGAGGTATATTTACTGCATTTCCTGTAGAACCTAGTGCAGAAATTCGTCCATATACGATAGCAGGGTTGATTTTTTCCATATCTTCGTAGCCTAGCCCTAGCTTTTCTAGAGTGCCAGCAGGGAAATTTTCTAATACAGCATCTGATTTTGCCACTAATTCTTTAAATAATTTTTGTCCTTCAATATTATAAATATCAAGCGTAATACTCTTTTTGCCTCTATCTCTAAATTGGTGGTGTCTACTTTTTTCACCTTTAAATGAGCTAAATTTACGAAGGGCATCTCCGCCATTTGGTGTTTCAATTTTAATAACTTCTGCCCCGTGGTCTGCAAATTCCATGCCACAATATCCAGATAGAGTAGTTAAATCTAAAATTCTTAATCCTGTTAAGGGTAACATAAAAAGCCTCCTTTAGTTATTTTTTTGAGCAAGTTCTGCTGCTATTTCTTTTTCTTGTAATTCAATATTAGCTTTGTGAACTCCATTACGTGAATCTTGTGCTAACCATTTGAAAAGACCAATCTGCATTCCAGTTACGATAACAACAAATGGAATAGAGATAATAATGGAGATATACTTAATGGCATCAAAACTAGTGCCTGTTAAAATAATTGACATTGGAATAACTGCTAAAAGTACACACCAAACCATACGAACTGCCATTTTTGGTGTACCTTCTTTTGTTACTGTTTCTGCAAGTGCTAAAGATGCAGAGTCAAGAGATGGTGCAAGGAATCCTACAATAAGTATTAATATAATAAATGGCATAAATGCACCCAGTGGCAATGTTGCTAAAATATCAAAAATAACTGATTCGCCAGCACCTCCATTTACAAGGCCAACAACGTCAATTTGTCCGTTTAAGAAGGTACTAATTGAGAAACTACCATTAATTCCGAAGAATATCCAGCTGCCTGCTGAAATACCAAATAAAGTAGCCAGAGCAACTTCTTTAATTGTTCTACCTTTAGATACTTTTGCAATAAAGATACCCATCATAGCAACATAGTTTAAGTAGAATGCTTGGAAGTATATCGTCCAGCCTTCTGCAAATCCTGTGTTTTCAACAGGGTCTGTAAATAATGTCATACGTACAGTATTATCAATCATATGCCCTAGAGAACTTACAATATTTTTAAGTATAAAAGTTGTAGGACCAGCTAATAAGATAAAGAGTAAAACACAAATTGAAATGACAGTAGTTATATCTGTAAGAACTTTCATACCTTTTTTAGTTCCTAGATAAGATGTAAATGCATAAACACATGCAATAAATACAATAATTCCAACTTGGACAATTGCCGTTTGTGGAATGCCCAATGATCTTTCTAGTGCTCCTGCAGCTAATGGAACACCAAGCCCTAGAGATGAACTAAGCCCCCCTAGAATACCAAAGATAACTGCAAAGTCAATAACTTTACCGATTGCAGATTTACCTTTAACTTTATCTCCCATCATAGCACTGCAAACAGCACTAGTTTGGAAAGACTTTACTTTCTTTACATAAACTCCATATGCAATAGATACCCCAACAGCAGTATACATAGCTTGGTTTACAATCCCCCAGTGATAGAACTGATAACTAAGGGAATTTTCAAGTGCAAGCACACTGTAAGGTTCCATGCCAAGCCCTGGAGACGCATAGTAATAAGCCCACTCAGTAAATGACCAGTAAAGTGCAGAAGAAGCAAGAGAAGCCAATAGCATCATGGAAACATAACTTGGTGTGCTATATTCAGGTTTACAATCTCCTAGTCGTACTTTGCCATACTTACCAAACGCTAGATATAGAGCAGCGATAAATGTACCAAATGTAAACAACTGGAAGAATGGACCTAATGTAGACATAGAACTCCAAAAGAAACTTGATATAACAGAAATAGTACCTTCTGCATTAGTCATCATAAGAATGATAAATGCAATTAGTATAACAATACTAGTGATCATAAGACCTACTTCAACATTGCTAGTATCACGATTTTTATTCGACATAAGATTTTCCTCCTAACATTTTAGTTGGTATGTTTAATTTAACAGATTATTTTAATAATAAGGATTTGCTAAATTAACAGTTCCTTTAACTAAGTAGTAATTATAAAATACGATGATATTTATGCTATGTAAGAGCAAGTTCTTTCAGATAAATTGCTACTTAGTAATAAACCGTGGGAGATTAGGCCCACGGTTATGTTTTTTACCAACCTGTATAAAGTTCAGTTCCACGCTTTTTAATTTGTCCACCGATGATAACACGTTGTATTTCAGAAGTACCTTCCCAAATACGGTCAACACGTGTATCTCTAGCTAAACGCTCAACTGGGTTTTCTCTCATGTATCCACGTCCGCCTAAGATTTGTACACCTTTATCAGCAACACGTCCTACCATTTCAGAACACCATAATTTCATAGCAGCAGCTTTTGCATGTCTTACTTTACGATCTGCGTCAGGGTCAGAAATTTCCCAACAATAACGATATAACATACTCTTAGCAGCTAAGATATCCATAGCCATATCAGCAATCATAAATTCAATAGCTTGGAATTCGATAATTGGTTTACCAAATTGAACACGATTATTTGCAAATTCGTTTGCAACTTCAAGAATACGAGTAGCTCCACCAACGCAACGAGCAGCTATTCCTAGTCTAGCTTCAACGAACCAGTCTTTAGTCATGTTAAATCCATCTCCAATTTCGCCTAGCATTTTATCATCGCCAACGATAACGTCTTCAAATATGAATTCTGGATGTTTAAATGCAAAGTGGTGAGTATATAGAGGTGTACGCTTAACGCTTACGCCTGGTGCATTCTTTTCTACAAAGAATACGGCAGCTTTATTAACATCACCATCAACATGAGCATGTACTAAGATAAAGTCAGCAACATCACCAACTGTTACATACCATTTTTCACCATTGATTTTCCAACCACCATCAACTTTAACAGCTGTTGTTAAGCATTGAGTAGGGTCAGAACCTGCATCTGCTTCAGTGATTGCATATGCATCACGACGCTTGTTTTGACAAGCTGGGTACAGATATTCGTCAATTTGAGCTTGAGTACCAAAACGCATCGGGAAAGATGGTTGAGGAACAGCATCCCAGATAGCTCCTGTAGATTGGCCTAATTGCTCACTAACTAACATTTGCTCAAATAATGTCATTCCTTGTCCGCCGTGCTCTTTTTTATGGTTAGTTGCATTAAATTCCCAATCTAAAACTTTTTGATTGATAATTGCATGCGTTTCAGGTGAAATTCCGTCATTTTCTTCACATTCCATTTCATAAGGGAATAATACTTCTTGTGTAAATCTCTTTGCTTTGTCTTGTAACTCTAAATGTTCTTTGCTTAAACTAAAATCCATAATTTGTATGCTCCTTTTATTTTCAAATTTGCGAAAAAATAATATAAATAATTAATAAACATCATACAATAATATTTATTTGGATTACTACGCTTACCCCCTCGCCCTAATAGATAATATAACATGTTCCTGATTAAATTGCAATAACTAAAACGCTAAAATGTTAGAAAAAAGTATATAAATTTTAAACAAAAAGTTTGGCTATTATGTATATTGACAGTTGAAAAATAAACTAAGTAGTATTATATGTGAAAAAATGATAAAAAAAACGTGCATAAACAGCTATTGTTTACGCACGTTTTAAATTAATAATCCATTCCATTAGCCATAGAAAGCATAGGATTAGTCTCAGGCAATTCCACTACTAAACTTTCCGTTGTAAGCACTGTAGATGCTATAGATACAGCATTTTCAAGGGCAAATCGACTTACTTTAGTTGGGTCAATAATACCTTGTTCAATCATATTACAATAGATTTCACAAGAAGCATCAAAACCGAAGTTGGTTACATCAGAGTTAATAACTTTGTTAAAAACTATACTAGGTTCAATGCCGGCATTTGCTGAAATTTGTTTAAGTGGAGCTTCTAGCCCTTTAATAATAACTTGAACACCGGTTTTTTCATCTCCTGAAGTTGTTTCTAATAATTTCTTAACAAAAGGAATGGCATTTACATAAGCAGTTCCACCACCAGCAACAATTCCTTCTTCTAATGCTGCACGAGTAGAATGGAGTGCATCTTCAATACGCAACTTTTGTTCCTTCATTTCTATTTCTGTAGCAGCACCCACTTTGATAACAGCAATGCCGCCTACGAACTTAGCCAATCGTCTTTCTAATTCAGATATGTCAAATTCTCTTTTTGCTTGTGTTAGTTTATATTTAATTTCCTTAATACGTTCATCAATCTCAACCGTATCTCCTAGACCTTCACATATTATAGTACTGTCTTTTGAGATAATAACTTGATTAGCTCTACCTAAATCTGCTAATGTTGCCTCGGTTATATCTAGCCCTGTATTTTCTGATATAATTGTCCCACCAGTAACTATAGCTATATCTTCTAAAATATTTTGGCGATGTTCGCCAGCTCCTGGAGCTTTGACAACGACACAAGAGAATGTCCCACGCATTTTATTAATTAATAGAGTTTTTACAGTTTCAGCATCCATATCATCTGCTATAATAACAAGTTGCTTACCAGTTTCTACTACTTGTTCTGCAATAGGAAGAATTTCTTGGATACTTGATATTTTTTTATCGGTAATTAGTATATATGCTTTATCTAGAACTGCTTCCATCTTTTTGGTGTCAGTTACCATATGAGATGAGATGTAACCACGGTCAAACTGCATCCCTTCAACTATTGTAGAATAAGTTTCCATAGTTTTTGATTCATCAACAGTAATAACTCCGTCTGTTGAAACTTTTTCTATTGTATCGGCTATTAACGTCCCAATTTCATACGAACCTGATGAAATGGCACCTACCCTTTGAATATCATCTTTGCTTTTAACAAGTTGAGATTGTTCTTTAATACTTTCTAATGCAACTTTAAGAGCCGCCTGCATGCCTTTTCTCATAATAATAGGATTAGCACCTGCAGTAATATTTTTAATCCCTTCTTTAATAAAAGCTTGGGTTAAAATTGTTGCTGTAGTTGTTCCATCTCCTACCGTAGTATTTGTTTGAGTTGCTACCTCGCTAATAAGTGCTGCTCCCATCTTTTCAAACTCGTCTGATAGTTCAATTTCTTTTGCAATAGTTGCCCCATCATTTGTAATAATAGGTGTATTCATTGCTGTAGTTAATACAACATTACGTCCCTTAGGTCCTAGCGTAATTTTTACTGCATCTGCTAGTTGATTAATTCCTCGTTCAAGAGCACATATTGCATCTTTTCCATATAAAACATCTCTTGCTGCCATTTTGGTTCTCCTTAACAAATATTTTTGGTACAATGTTATTTTTTATAACCCGTTAGGTGTGGATTAGTCTTTTTCTCATGTTCTAAGGTAGAAGGTTCTTCGTGACCTGGAAAGACTTGATAATCTTTTGGAAGCTTAGCAAGCCTTTTTAGAGATTCTTTCATCTTATAACTATCTCCGCCTTCAAAATCAACTCTGCCTATAGTGCCTTTAAATAATGTGTCACCTGTAAATAATAGATTTTCAATTTCTAATATAACTGAGCCTTCTGAATGTCCAGGGGTGTGCAAAACTTTTACTTTAAAAGTTTTAGCGTCTACAATATCTCCTTCGCTATAATGAGTAACATCTCCAAAAGAAGAAACAGTTGGGTATTGTTTGCCCATAAAAATTTCGTGCATCTTATCGGAGCAGTCTAGTTCGTTACAATAAACAGGAATATCTCCCCAATGATTTCTTATGTCAGGTACGGCTAATATGTGGTCAAAGTGACTGTGTGTAAGCAGTATAGCTACAGGTTTTAGTTGTAGCTTTTCGATGGTAGAATTAATTTTATTCCCGTTATCTGCAGGGTCAATAATTACGCAGTTACCATCTTTGCCAACGATATAACAATTAGTGTCAAATATACCGAGTATAAGTGTTTTAACAATCATGTAATATGTTCCTTTCGTGAAATAATAATTTATTCTAGGATGTGGAGTAAAAAAAGTCAAGGTGCACAAAAGTAAGTAAAGTAAAATTATAGAAATATATTTTAGAACAAGTATAAATATTGGTACGTGTGTCCTAATTTGGTACTAAATTATTGACAAGTCTCACCAGTCATTATATAATAAATTAAAGTACATACTACATAGGATTGTCATAATAATCCATAAAATTACACTCAAATTTAACTATATTGTCTCTGATTATGTCAATTTTTAGAAAAGTACTATTATATTATTAAATTACAGGAAGGCAAAAAATTTGAAAGGAATGATGAGAAAATGGGAAAGAAACAAAGTTTATCTAGAAAAATAGTAACTAGAATTGCTGCTCTTGTTACGGGTTGTTTACTGATTTTAATTTTGGTATCAGTAACGCAAGTAACAAAGACAGTCGGAGATAATATAAGCGGAGAGCTTATGAATCTTGCAGAGCAAAATGCAACTTTAATAGGGACAATCATGGATTCAGGGTTTTATATAGCAGAGGACATGAAAGATTATATGCTAGAAGTTTATGAGAAAAATACAAGCTTGCAAAATAGGGAACATAAAAGTGAGGTTTATTCTAGTCTAGATCTTTCGATAACTCATTTTTTAGCTGAAAATTACTTTATTATGTCTGCAAGCGGTGCCATAAGCAATGAAAAAACAGACATTGCAGAAGTGGGAATTTACTTTGAGCCTAATGCATTTGATACTGGCATATCAACCTATGGATTTCATATGAATGAATCTCAAGCAACTAGCAATAGTGTAACACCTATGACATCTTATAGTCAATATAGTAACGAAGAGTATTATACGAGTGCACTAAATTCAGGTAATGTAGAGGTTTCATTACCAGAACTTCAACCAGATGGCAGATGGATGGCTTACATATCACAACCAGTAATTTATAACGGTGAAACTAAGGGAGTATTTGTGGCACGTGTTGTAACTTCTAATTTTAGCAGATTAAAATCAGAAGATAGCAGATATGATTCTCTTAATGTATCAGTTATGAACCAAAATTATATTACTATTTATGATAGTGAAGAAGATACTTTTATGTTAGGTTCACCTCTTACAGCTTATCAAGAGAAAAGTGCACAAGCATTTCAAGCAGAAGTTTCAAAAGGAAATCAGTTTAGCATAGAAACTACAAGAGTTCTAGATAATGTAGTTCATATGCGTTATCTTTATCCAATTGAGGTGGGAGATGAAGTTTGGTGGTCACAACTTAGGATGACAAAATCTGATTATCAAAGTTCAACAATGTTAATAGCCATCGCATTAATAGCAATGTCTGCCATGGCTATAGTAGTTTTAGTAATTGGAGCTGGAATAATTATTTCTAAAATGTTACACCCTATTACTAATATTGTAACTGCTACTGAAAGTATCAAAAATGGACAGTTAAATATTTCTCTAGATACATCTTCAAGAGATGAGATAGGTATTTTGGCTAATAATTTTATCGCCATGTCGTCTAACTTAAAAGGAATTATTCAAGAAACACAATCAACCCTTACAGAAATGTCGCAAGGAGATTTTAGTTTATCTAAAGGAATAAATGCAACTTATCCAGGAGATTTTGCACCTATTAAAGTTGCACTAGAAGAAATTTGTAAAACTCTAAGTTCAACACTTGCACAAATTAATGTATCGGCTGAGCTTGTTACAGATGGTTCGGAAAATATTGCAAAAGGTGCAGTTGAACTTGCTGAGGGTGCAACAGACCAAGCGAATATAGTTGATAAATTTATTACAACAACAGAAGACATTGGCAATGGTATTAATGGGACATTAGAACAAGTTGAATCAACTAGCCAATTATCACGAGAAGCGAAAGATAAAGCTAGTCAAGGTACAGATGCTATGAATAAGATGCTTAGTTCTATGGAAGATATCCATAAGTCTAGCTTAGTTATTGCAGAAGTATTAAAAACTGTTGATTCGATTGCAACTCAAACAAATTTACTTGCATTAAACGCTGCTATAGAATCTGCAAGAGCAGGCGAGGCCGGAAAAGGATTTGCGGTTGTTGCAAATGAAATACGTGATTTGGCAAATAGAAGTTCACAAACTGTTAAAGAAATTGAGGAAATTATTAAGGAAAGTTTATCTCATATTGCAGAAGGGCAAAACATGGCAAATGCAACGGAGCAAAGCTTACAAGAAATAGTTCAAACGGTTGACAAAACAGCAGACTTCTTTGAGGAATTGGTTGTAAATACACAAGCTCAAAAAGAAAGTCTTACTGATTTATTAGAGGGCACTCAACAAATTTCTTCTGTTGCACAAACTACTGCTGCTACTTCTGAAGAAAGTGCATCAATTAGTCAGGAACTTGCAAAACAAGCTGAAAATCTTAATACTTTATTAAAATACTTTAAATTTAAC
>MDSQ01000023.1_pt1 | contig 43618 bp, 45 predicted proteins | sample 1008251 | NCBI WGS metagenome assembly MDSQ01 (sample SAMN05526597, study PRJNA338239) | gut metagenome | isolation source: Hindgut content | host: Naso unicornis | place: Saudi Arabia: Red Sea | collected 2016-05
CATCCTACGAAAGAAACTGCACCTATTAATCCTAAAGTTAATATCAACGCTTTTTTCATAGTCCAAATCTCCTTTACTTATTTTTAGTATAAGCTTATTATAGGCAATCTAAATTTTTTTATACTGTTTTATTTATCCATTTAGATTAGTTTAAGACTATGACCATTGTATCTAATCCGATGTTATCAAAAAGCCAAATGCCGTCTTCTTCGCTTACCATAATAGTTTCACCCGGCATTGGCGAACCCAAAATCTCTTCGCATTCTTCAATTACTTTCCAATACTCATCTCGTAATATTGCATGTATAATTAGTCCTTCTGATAATTGTAGCCAACTATTAGCACCTTCTTTTGTCTCGTTGTTATAATAACTATCACCTTTTTCCAATACGTAATATGTGCCCATTTGCGTTGGAGAAATTTCCATTCCTATTGTGCATACAATTTCTCTTATTATTTCTTGCCCTTCATATACAGAAATTTTGCTAGGCTGTCCTAAATGTATAGTCATCCAAATTCTATCTTCTTTAATTGGCACTGTAGTAAAGTTTAATGGATACCTTTCGCTTTTTTCTCCTGTTGGACTTATAATTTGTACTTCTGTCGAATATGACGTATCTGGCTTTAACACTTCCCAAAAATAAAATATAGCTTTTTTCTCACCAATTAATTGTCCTTGAATTATTCCTTCTTCAGTATATAAATATGCTTCCTGTATTGGTGTATCTGATGTTATAACAATTTTTGGGAAAATTCCTATCCAGTTACTATTATTTGGAGGAGTGATAGAAGAAATTATTGGTTCCTTGTCTGTTACAATAGAAATTGATAAGTCATTTTCCAATATTTGTTTTGAACTAGAAGTTAATCCCTCTTTAAATAATATAGTATACTCCTGGTCATTTTCCAAAGTTGTTTCTGGCGTAAATTTAAATGTCGTAGCCTCTGATGTGGATGTCCCATTTAACTTGCTATTATGTATTGCTTCAATTTTAAACGAGGCTGTCGCTTGTGTATACTTTCTTAAAGTGTCTGCATGTATTGGAGTATTAAACGTAACTTCAAACGAGTTATCAGACGCTACAAGTACTCTTTCCGTTGGTGCCACTATTTCAATCTCAGATTTAAAGTCCATATTTATTCTCTTATTCTTCTTTAAAAAAGAAAGCTGTGTATTAGCTTTATTTATAGACAACCTTACAGTTTGTCCCCTTATTACTCCCGTTTCAGTTAGTGTTAACTGCACTGTATTCTCATTAATCCATTCAGTCTCAATCAAAATGTCTTCACTAGGTGAAAAAGCAGGCGTTACACTTATGCTTTCCTCAAAACTAGATTGGTCCATTGGCATCATAAAATTAATAGTAACTGTAGCACAGTTACCTTCTACACTCACATGAGAAAAACTGCCTGCGGTTAGTATATAGCTAGCAACAATTACAATAAGCGCAATTGTTGCTGCTGTAATTATATTCTTTTTTTGCATTGTATTCATCCTTTCATTACATAAGTAAACAACAAGAGTTTTCATTCTTTTTATTATATGTACCTGTCCCATTTATCATAACTATAATATATAAATAGTTGTATAATGTATATTTTTATAGTATAATTTAGTAAATATCTAAATACAGGAAAGAGGTTTTTATGAAAATTTTAGTTTTGTCAGACCAAGAAAGTCCTTATATTTGGGATTATTTTGACAGAAGCAATTTTGAAGGGGTGGAGTTAGTTATTTCATGTGGCGATTTAAAGGGCATATATTTATCTTTTATCGTAACAATGCTTCCAATTCCCTTATTATACGTTCCTGGCAATCATGATACTAAATATGTAGACGAACCCCCTGAGGGTGGAATTTGTATTGACGATGATATATTTGAATATAAGGGTATAAGGTTTGCTGGTCTTGGGGGATGTATGGAGTATACAGGCGGGGTATATCAATACTCTGAAAAAGTTATGAATAAACGGGTGAAAAAGTTACTCAAACTTGCTAAAAAACGTGGTGGCATTGATATATTTGTAAGTCATGCCCCCACTTTGCATTTAGGTGATGGCGATGATTGGTGCCATAAAGGTTTTGATTGCTTTTATAATATATATAACACATGCTCTCCTAAGTTTCACTTTCATGGCCATCAGCATCTTAATTATTCAGCCAAGCCAGAACGTTATATCACTTATGAGAATACGAAAATTGTCAATGCATTTAATTATTATATATTGGAGATTTAATATTGTACATAAAAAGAAGAGGCGCACCCACCTCTTCTTTTTATTTTTATAAATTTGGCCATCCTAAATTACTCTCGTTTTGAGTACAAATTGTATCATCACCATTTAATTTCTTCTCTAAATCAACGCTATCTAAAAAGTCAGCAATTTCTCCAATTTCCATATTTTCATTAGTGCTAATCGTATGGATTTTTTCTTTTTCAAAATTTTTAAGGTGGAGTGTTACGTTCTCTCCATCTGCCTCTTCACATATGCAACGATATCCTTCTGCGTATTTTGCTTTAAACTCATCGGCTTTATTGGGCATATTATCCGCCTCCATTCATTTTTTATAAAATTATTTTGTGTAAATTATATAGTTTTAATACACAGTTATAATTTTTTAGATTTCCTTTTTTTTCTGGTAACAAAGCCGACGTTAAGTTTTAAATTTATTAGTTAAATATCAAACGTTAATTTTTGGATTTCCTTTTTTTTCTGCGACGCAGAAATTTCATGCGTATATATTGATAATGTTATAGATGGATTACTATGTGAAATTATGGTAGATAATGTACTTATATCCATGTTTGCTGCAATACAATATGAAGCAAACGTATGTCTAAATAAATGCGCATGTAATGGTCTATTTAACTTAGTAGATAGATGTTGGAAAAATGCATGCAACGTTCTTTTGTTAATATGTTTATCTGGATTTCTTTTGCTCGGAAATAAATACGGACTAGTTTTAATTAGCGAATACACATCAAAATCGTCCACTTCTTCTAACGCCTCATAATATAATTTAAACGCTTCCATCAAACTTGGATGTATAGGCACGTTGTTATATTTATTCCCCTTAGTTATAAGCAGTATAGTTTTATTTTCTAAATCTACTGCTTTCTTTTGTATAGAAACAACCTCTTGCGCGCGGCAACCTGTAAATAACAATATAGCAATAATTAGTTTATTTCTAATTAATGAATAATGCTTATAGCGTGTACAACAAACTTGTTCTAAATCGATATATATAAATATATCTTTAATTTCTTGTGGTGATAATACATTTTTAGGAGCATTAGTTTTTCTAGCTTTAACGGGGTCTAACAAATGCGCTAAAGGCTCTTGACACAGTTTTTTTGCATGACAAAATTTTAAGAACTTACAAATTACAGTATTTTTACGTTTTAATGTAGATGGCTTAAATCCCTCCATAGAAATTTTCATTGCATATTTTTGAAAATCTAAATAAGTTAGTGTATCTAATTCGTTAGTTTCTATTAACACATTCCACTGCACTAAATCTTTTTTATAAGCAATTATTGTATTATGTGATAATTGAGAAAATTTAAGCGAAATAAGAAACGCTTCTATTGCTTGACTAATTTTCATTACTAGTCCTCCTTTGTATTAAAATAAAAAAGCCCCGAAGGACTTTTTTAATAAGGCTTTGTATAAACTTTATGGATTAGATAATATAAAGTACCGATAATTACACCACCTATTATGTTACCTATTCCTACTGGTAGTGCGTTATTAAGTAGAAAGTTTTTCCATGTTATATCGGCTAATTTATCCGCATAATATCCAGCTTCAATTGCCATATCCACCAAATGTGGTTGATACTTAGCAAATATTGCAGTTGGCACATAATACATATTAGCAACGATATGTTCAGATGCGCTAATAGCAAATGCAAATATTGAGAAGAATCCCGCTAAAATTTTACCTGCAGTGTCTTTGGCACTATATACCATAACGATACCTGCACATACAAAAATGTTACATATAATTCCTAAAATCAAAGCTTCAAAAAACGGTAAGGTAACTTTTCCATGCGCTGTTTTAAATACGTAATAAGCAAATGCCCCATCACTCATAGTAAATAGCCCTGAGTATGCTTGTAAAAACGCCATAAATACTGCCCCAATAAAGTTTCCTAGTAAAACAATTGATAAATTTTTTAAAAACTCATACGCTGTCACTTTCTTCTCGTATACTGCCATAACAATTAGACAGTTTCCAGTAAATAAATCTGCGCCGTTTAACACTACAAACATTAGGCCAACAGGGAATACAGCTCCGGTTACAAGTTTAGTTAACCCTACGTTAGAAATATTATGAGCAGCAGTAGATGATGCAATTGCGCCTAGAGCAATATACAATCCTGCCAATATTCCCATTAAAAGCACTGCCAAAAATGTACGGTTAACTTTACCTATACCACCTTCTATTGTGTATTCGGTTATCTCTGGTGAAGTTAAATAATTATTTCTTGCCATTTCATCACTCCTTCACCAATATTTTATCATTCCCTAGTCCTAAATTCAATACATATTTAAAAAAACTATTTTTTCTTTTTTGTATTTTGTAATTATTAAATAAAACAATTTTAATTTCTATAATAAGACTAGCACTAAATTAGCACTAGCCTTATATTTATTGGAAATATCCATCAATTATCTCACATAATTCATCCATTGGATAATATACATTGCCTTCTAAGTCTTTAAATGTATTTACTTCCTTTAATGTCACACTATCAATAATCGCTTCTAAATAATAATCTGACACATAATAAGTTTCGTCATATAAATAAGATGGCAAAGTGTATTTAATATACTGACCATTTACCACATTAGCATTAGCACTCACTTCATGCAAAAATATGTCACTAGCCCACAAACTACGCACATGTTGAACTATATCAGAATCTAATGAAATCCTAAAATCATCATATCCGCTATACTGTCTCATATCCACATCCACATACAACATAGCCTTAATTCTTGGATATTGCGTTGGAAGTTCATTATAAAAATACGTTAACTTATTTTTCGCATCTGCAATAGTATAAGTGTGATCAATAGAAGAAAAATTAGATATAGCAAGCCCTGAAATAATTAGTGGCTTATTCGCTTGATACGTCTTATACCATAAATCAATTTCTTTGCTTATATTATATTCAGCCAGCTCTTGGTTAACATACTTAGTCATATATATATTCAACCCTACCCAATCTACATAAAAATCTCCAGGATAAAACATAGTTAAGTTCTGAATTTCAGTAGAATCCATACTCCAAACTATAACTGCTTCTGGCACATATTTTTTTATTAATTGGTACGCTTCAATATACTTTTCTTTATAATCTCTAGGGTCTGTGATGTCAGAAGTTATTGGATATAGCTCTATAAAAATAGGAGTTTGGTACATAGAACTAATATCGCCAATTAAATAGTACAAATTTGCAGCAGGGTCATCTGGGTCTAATAAAAATTTTATATATGGAATTTGTTTATTGGCAATACAAGCTAATATATCGCTACTAGTTATAGAATTTCTCCTAGAATACTGCAATACTTTAAATGCCATCTGAGTATCCATAACAAGTTCAAATGGGTCTACAAGGTCTCGGTTACCCATATATGCACCTAAATAAATGCCTTCCGTAGGTTCATATGGCCCTAATTCAAATTCATTTTTAATATATAAGTCAATCTGCTGTTCTTGAAAAATCGGTTGTACTTGTACTACTTCTTGCGCTATTTCCTCCGTCTGAGTTTGCATAAAACAGCCAGTTAAACTAAAACACAAAATAATGGCAGTCAAGATGTATTTTTCCATATTTCATCACCTCAACTAAAATTATTAACAATTATTGCCAATATTATGCATATCATCTATATATTTTTGCAAAGATTTAAGGTAATGTAAGTAATATCCTTTCTCCATTTCAATTTTATACCCATTCTCAAATTCTTTATAAGGAATGGATTTTCGTCCGCCTTCTTTTTCATTAATATAATATTGCTTTATAATGTCAAATGGTAATATATAGTACTCATCATACTTTTTAAAATGCACTATTATAAATGCAACTCCTTCTTGCTTAATAAAACTTTCCATAAATTCAATTTGATGTTTATGTATGTTTGCAAGAGGGAGAGAACTGCTAGCCGTTTCTTTTGCATCAAAACATACACCTATACCCTGAATTATACCAATATAGTCCACCGTGCTTTTTTCCACAAAGTAAGCAAGTGTTATCAGTTTCCTCTGTTTATCTATATTAATAGGAGTTATTGGAGTAGGAATTTTTTGTATTAAAGCTAAGTTTCTTTCTTTATACATATCGTTAGTTATATTAATTAATTGCTCAAGTGAGCTACCGCGTAATTGTGTTGCCATATATTAAAAACCTTTCTGCATTTGTTAATGCCCAGTAATTGTATATAATCCCTTTATTTTATATGTATTACAATTTGTTTTTTAGTAAAAATATATTATAAGACGGGAGGGAGTTATTATGGTTAAATTTTTATTATGGGTCGTATTTAAACAACGTGATTTTTTTAAATTGCCCCCACTTACACAAGCTGATATATTTTTTCAACACAAACTTTATGCTCGGGCCGGGCTTTTATATTATAGCTTGGAAAAATACGATTTAGCAATCAAGAGTTTTCAAGTTGGTAATTCGTATAAAAATTTAGTTCTTACATACAGTAAGACAGGACAAGTAGCCGAAGCTCTAGAAACTGCACAGCAACATAAGTTATATGAGCAAGCAGCAAATATATGCTTAAAGATTGGAGACGAGGCTAAAGCAGCACACTTTTTTAGTTACTTTAATCAACAAACTGCTGCTCAGTTATATAAGAAAACCGGACAATTGTATGAAGCCGGTTTATGCTATATTAATATTGAAGACTACGCTCAAGCTTATAGTTGTTTAAATCAATCAACTGCTGGGTTAGCTAAATTAGAAGAGATTGCTACTGTACTATATTTTGAAAAGAAGTATAAAGTGGCCTACAACATTTTTATAGATTTGCAGTGTCTACAGTCGGCGTTATTATGCGCTAAAGCAGTTAATAACAAGGATTGGATACTTTATACTACAAACTTAATTAATACAATGGCTTCTGCTGATAGCCAAGCTATTTAACTAGATGCGAGAAAACCTTCTCCTTCTAACACTTTAGCAAACAATGATGGGGCATTTGCTGTAAATACTTTATGCTCTAAATAAGTAAGCGGTGCCTCACAAACTTCAAATTTAATTTTATAGGCATATAAAAACTGTGATGATAAGTTATAGTTTTGCTTAAAATAATCATTTATAGCAGCCTCTCCATATTTATAATCACCTATTATAGGGTGGCCTATTTGTTTTAAATGTGCTCTTATCTGATGTGTTTTACCCGTTACTAACTGCACCTCAATTAATGTTAAATCTCCTTTTTGCTGAATAGGCATAACTCTAGTTTCTATAGGCTTTGCTCCATTTTGCTCATAGTCTAAAATTATCACTTCATTTTTACCATGTTGCTTCCTATGATATGCATATAGTGTAATTGGCTTTTTTATAACGCCTTTAACTATCGCAAGATAATTTTTAGTAATGCATTGCTTCTTTAGCATATTACTTAAAGCAGTGGTAGCAACTAAATTTTTACCTACTACTACAATACCAGAAGTATTCCTATCTAAACGATTACATGGAGAAGGCCTAAATCCATTTACAGACTCACCTAAATAACTAAGCACCTGCTCTGCCAGGCTATTATCATCTTTAGTTGCCTTTTGGGTAAGTAACCCTAGCGGTTTATTTACAAGCAAAATATTGCTATCTTCATAAACTACCTGAAACTTTACTTCCACGTTAGCTATAGAAGTGTCTCCTGCTAAATCTATTAAAGTTTCATCTAATAAAAATACCTTTATAGTATCGCCTTGTTGAATCTTTTCATTTCCTTTCGGTTTCTTACCATTATATTTAATCTTATTAGTTCTAAAATATTTATATAGTAAACTAACCGGACAATTCCTTAAATACCTTATCATAAACTTATCTAAGCGCTGATTAGCTTCTATATCCGAAATTATAATTTCTCTCATTATTTTTCCTACCTATCAATAACATTAAGCCCTCCATATATGACTATAGGAGGGCTTAGCGTTATACATTAATAATTGTTTTAAATATATCCTTACTCTCATCCACACTAGTAGTGTTTCCAAACACGCAATACTGATTTTTATCAACAATACCTTGCAACAGTGGTGCAAAATTTCTTAAAGTATTGTTATCAGTAGCAAAAAGCTCTCTGCGTGATTTTTGCAAATCTTCTTTTGTAGTTCCTGTAAAATAGTAAATTTGAGCTGTAGCACCTTCTGTATAAGGTGTGAAAGGGAAATCTAAAGTGCTTACTGTTCCAATTAAATATTGCAGCAGCTGTCTATCATTCAAATCGATATTTCTAATATAATCCCCAATCCGTCTATACGTGTCTAAAGTCTCTATTATATTAGGGTCACGATATGATACAAAAAACACATTTCCACTTCTTCTAAAGTCCGAGAAACAGCCATATGCACCATTTTTAACACGTACTTCTGTCCACAGATAATCCATAGACAAAATACTCTTAAGCATCTGCATACTACCTGTATAATCGTAGCCTAAATCTTTAAAATTATATCCCATAGCTACATAGTTTACATTTCCAGCATATACAATAGCTTCTTTAACCGCAGTTTCAGTAAATTCAATTGTGGAGTTATCAAACTCACCGCTTTCAAACTCAGCTAAATTTGCATTAACACTATCTAATACACGCTCAACATTGTCCTCATCTACAATTACGCCCACTTGTATTCTACTCCTATTTCCAAGTATTTTATAGGCCTCTTTTAAATTTAATACAAAATTTTCTTTTTCTTGCTCCCAGTTATCCACAACCATCTCTACCATATGGTAGAACGTAATCCCTTTTCCTAGCTCCTCAAACTCTTGTAGAGGAGTAAAATGAGACAGCAGGCGACTTATTGCCACCTTATGCCCATCACCGCTTAGGGCAACTTGCATCATAGCGCGTAACTCTTTTAATATTTCTAGCACTCTATCATAGTCATCAAATTTAGTATCTCTTAAAATTTCACTAAATATAGATAGCTGTTTATCCAGATATTGAGTAAGTGCTTTGTTTTTTATAAGGAAATAACGCTCATTTTTTCCTTCTTCTTTTGTATTAGCAATACCCTGCAAATGATATTCCATCCCACCTAAATACTTATCAATCTTAGCCGACAATTGCTCATAGGTACTCGCCTTAGTATCTAGCTTGCCTAAAATGCCCACTAAAGCACCTAAATAAGGTATAATCTGTTTATCAACGCCTTCAAGGTGCACATACCAACTTAAGTAACAAATTTTATTAGTAAACACCTCAGTTACTATATAATCTTTGCCATCTCTAGCAATTAGCTCATACTTAGGATACAATGGCTCAATAGTTAATTCATCTTTAGTAAGCAGCGGAATGCTTTCAATCTGCTGTGGGTCATCTTCTAAAGTTTGAAACTCTTTAAACGCCTTAGTTTCATCAATATACTGCTGTAACTGTTCTTGTGATAAACTAGCTTTAACAGCAGCTAACTTTTGTGTAATCTCATTTTCCTGCTGAATATCCAACCCTTTTACAGGATATAGCTTAATTTTAGAAGCATGAGTGTTATTAAGAATATAGTCTCTAATTAAGTTTTCAAAATAACCTTCATTAGCCAACTTCTTAATCTGCGCCAACTCATGCTCATACTTTAACTGTTCAATCGGATTTTTATCATAAATCCAACTCTTCATACTAGTGATAAAATATGACAGCCCTTTAGAATAACCCCTAGACTCACCTTCTCTTAACGAAAACTCCCTAACTTGAATAGCCCCTTCAATAAGGTCCTTATCAATCCCATTATTACAAAGCTCCGTTAAAACTTCATGAATAATCTCATAAAAACGCTCTTCTTTATCTGATGCCACATTTTTTGCTACTACACTAAACATAGGCTGTCTTACATGAGTTTGCAAAATACCAAACACATCATCGCCAATGCCCTCTTTTAGTAAAGCCTTTCTAAGAGGAGATGCTGGCGTATCTAAAAGTATATACTCTAGTATACCTGCGCCTAAAACAAACATTTTATTGGTCGTTTCACCTATTACCACATTATATGATAAATAAAGTTGATTCCCTTTCTCTTCTGTTACAGAATAAGGATACGCATTAGAAACCACTTCATCAAATGGCTTTTGTAGCGGGATAGCAGAATCCACATGTTGATAATCAAAATTAGACAAATACTCCTTATCAATAAACGTAAGAACTTCATTAATATCCATCTTACCGTATAAAGCAATATAACAATTAGAAGGATGATAAAAAGTTTTATGATAATCCTTATAAGCCTCAAACGTTAACTCAACAATATTTTCTGGCGCTCCACCAGATTCGTAGTTGTATAAATTATCTGGAAAAAGAGATTCTTTAATTTTCCTAAAAATTACTTCTTCTGGCGAAGAAAATGCACCTTTCATTTCATTATACACCACGCCCTTATAAACCAAAGGAGCATCCAAATCCTCTAACTCATAACGCCAACCTTCTTGCATAAGGCGATACGGGTTTTTATAAATGCTAGGAAAAAATACAGCATCTAAATAAACATCCATTAAATTATGAAAATCCTTATCATTTTGGCTCGAAATGGGATAAAGAGTCTTATCAGGATAAGTCATAGCATTTAAGTAAGTGTTTAAAGAACCTTTAGCCAGCTCCACAAACGGGTCTTTAAGGTCAAACTTCCTTGACCCACACAAAACAGAATGTTCCATTATATGCGGAACCCCAGTGCTATCTTCAATAGGCGTTCTAAACCCTATACCAAAAGTTTTATGAGGGTCATCATTTTGCATATACATAATCTTTGCTTTAGTCTTCTCATGCTCTAATAAATAAACTGTAGCATCAATTTCACTAACGTACTCTTTGGCAATCTGCGTATAATTCAATATTTCCATAGCTTATCTCCTATCTGGTTAGAATAACTTATAAGTAGTATGCACTTTTAGCAAAAAAAATAACCTTCCAATTGAAAGGTTATTTTAAAAAATTATTTATTTACTAAATATTCCTCTTTACAATCCCAAGAACAGAAGTAATGCTCGGTCCCATCTATTATAAAGCGATATGCATCATTTTTTGCTATCATCTTACCACAACAATCTGATTTTACCTGTGCAATAACAACTTCCGACTGCATTTTCTTATCTTTTTCAATCACTTGTACTTCACCATTTATAATGGCAATTCCTTCAATATTAGGGTCATCACCATGCTCTTTTAATACTTTTCTAATTTTAAAAATGCCTATTATGCTATTGATAATTCCTACAATAAATAACAACATAAGAAATTGGGCTAATATAGTCATCATTATATCTTCCTTCCTACTATAACCTATTATAATCCTATCACTTCTGTGTGAAGCAAATTTGAAGTTATATATTTAGTTATTTGCAAGTTATAAAATTCTATACTAGATGTATTTTAAGAAATCCTTATCTTCCTCTTCAGGCTCCTGTGCATTCTCCCACCCTGCATATATACCAGGGGTATCATCCTCTTCAGCACTTTGACCATCGTCTACAATTAGCTCCATATTTTTATTAAAAACTTTATTTAACAAAAACGAATGGATTACTGCCAATAACGCCGGTGCAACTATAAGCACAGTTGGTACCATAAGCGCTAAATCCACCAGTATTAAAAACGAAAGAAGCATAATAAAACTAGTTACTAAATGCTTATGAGTAAATATAAATGCCAATAAAAACGTGTTTTTAACAGAAAGCTCAAATCGTGATAATATTGCGGTAGAATACAAACTGATTAACGTTACTTCAATAGCATAAAACAAAACAAAACCAGCAACTGCCATTGATACCCATAACGGAGCACTTGGCCCAGTACGGATTAAAGAATAAAAAAATGCGCTTACCCAAAGGGCAATAAGTATTAACGTTATCGGTATTGACTGTTTAAAGTTACTCTTATAGCTTTTTACAAATTCCCTAGTAATATAAGGGTCCTCTTTACGTATCTTTTTACCATACACATAGTATAGCGCCGAGGTTGAGGTTCCTATTGTAATTATAGGTAAACAACCTATTATCCAATACACCGATAAAATGACTAAGTCTGCTAATTCTGTCATAATCTTATAAAATGTTCCGTCTATATCGAATATCTTCATATAACTTCCCTCCTATTTTTATATAATATACATTATACCATATATATTCTAAATTGCATATTTCATTTTTTTAACAATTTGACGTTTTCTACTTGAAATATTCTATAATAAGACTATAATTATATATAATTATCTAAATTAGGAGGATTTTATATATGAAAGATAAAGTAGTATTAGCTTTTTCAGGCGGCCTAGACACATCTGTTATAGTACCATGGCTTAAAGATAACTATGATTTTGACGTTATTGCAGTGTGTATAAACGTTGGACAAGACAATGAACTTGAAGGACTAGAAGAGCGCGCTTACGCTATGGGAGTATCAAAAATTTATATTGAAGATGTAAAAGAAACTTTTGCCACAGATTACCTATTCCCAATGTTACAATCTGGTGCAATATATGAATCTAGATATTACCTTGGAACATCAATTGCGCGTCCACTAATAGCAAAAGTTTTAGTAGACATAGCACAAAAAGAAGGAGCAGTTGCAATTTGCCATGGCTGTACTGGTAAAGGAAATGACCAAGTGAGATTTGAGCTTGCAATTAAATCACTAGCACCACATGTAAAAATAATTGCACCATGGCGAATTTGGGACATTTCATCTAGAGATGACGAAATAGCCTATTTAACTGAAAGAAACTTACCTGTTCCTATGAAAAAAGAAGAGAGTTACAGCAGAGATTGTAATTTATGGCATATTTCTCATGAAGGACTGGATTTAGAAGACCCTAATGCAACTCCTAATTACGATACCTTATTAAAATTAGGAACTCACCCTGAAAATGCTCCTGATGAAGGAGAAATTATAACGCTAACATTTGAACAAGGCGTGCCTACTAAATTAAATGGAAATGCTTTAAGTGCAGCTGAAATTGTAAAAGCAGTTAACGAGCTAGGCGGAAAACATGGTATTGGTATTCAAGACATCGTTGAAAACCGAGTAGTAGGCATGAAATCGCGCGGTGTATATGAAACTCCAGGCGGAACGATTTTATACTATGCGCATGAAGCAATCGAACATTTAACATTAGATAGAGAAACTTATCAATATAAACAACAAATTGGGCTTGAATATGCAAAATTGATTTACGACGGCAAATGGTTTACTCCACTTAGAGAAGCTCTAGCTAGCTTTGTTACACAAACGCAAACTCATGTAACAGGAGAAGTTAAATTAAAGCTATATAAAGGTAATATTATATTACAAGGAGCAAATTCACCTTATTCATTATATAGCGAAGACCTAGCAAGCTTTACTACAGGCGATTTATATGACCATAATGATGCAGATGGATTTATAACACTATACGGTTTACCATCAAAAGTACGTGCGTTAATGCTACAAAATAATAAACAATAAAAATAAAGCCCACTGTTATTATGGCAGTGGGTCGAATGGAGACAACAAGATGAAACTTTGGGCAGGAAGATTTACAAAAGCAACTGACGCTTTGACTGACCACTTTAATTCTTCGTTATCGTTTGATTATAGATTATATAACGAAGATATAACGGGCAGCGTGGCGCATGTTAAAATGCTTGCAAAACAAGGAATATTAACAGATGAAGAATGTCAAACAATTGAACAAGGCCTACTAGAAATTCTACAAGATATAGATGGCGGAAAAATCGATTTAATGCAAGATAGCGAAGATATTCATATGCTAATTGAAACTTTGCTTACTAATCGAATTGGAGACGTAGGCAAAAAGCTTCATACAGGCAGAAGTAGAAATGACCAAGTGGCTCTAGATATGAGGCTGTATCTTAGAAAAAATATAAAAGAAATTCAGTCGCTTATAGTAGATTTATTAAATGCGATTTATAACTTAGCAACTGAGCATACTACAACATTTATGCCAGGTTATACACATCTACAACGTGCTCAACCTGTAACTTTTGCTCATCACCTAATGGCTTATTTTGAAATGTTTAAACGAGATTATAAAAGGTTTGATTTTTGTTATGACATGACAAACTGCTTACCATTAGGCAGCGGCGCATTAGCAACCACAACTTACCCATTAGACAGAGACTATGTAAAAGAATTATTAAAGTTTGATGCAATATGCGAAAATAGTCTAGATGCTGTATCAGATAGAGACTTTTGCGTAGACTTTTTATATGCGGCTTCACAAATGATGATGCACCTTAGCAGATTTAGTGAAGAAATTATTATTTATAACAGTCATGAATTTAAATTCATCGAACTAGATGATGCATTTAGCACAGGTAGCTCCATTATGCCACAAAAGAAAAATCCAGATATTGCGGAACTTGTAAGAGGTAAAACTGGTAGATGTTACGGAAATTTATTAGCGCTGCTGACAACTTTAAAAGGACTACCTTTAGCGTATAACAAAGATATGCAAGAAGATAAAGAAGCGGTGTTTGATAGCTTAGACACAATTAGCTTATGTCTACCTATTTTCACAAATATGTTAAAAACTATTACAATAAACAAAGAAACTATGTATAAAGCTGCAGCTTCAGGTTTTACTAACGCAACTGATGCCGCAGATTATTTGGTGAAAAAAGGTGTTGCTTTTAGAGATGCTCATCATATAGTTGGACAGCTAGTGCTATTTTGCACTACAAACAATTTAACATTAGAAACGTTGTCGCTACAACAATACCAAGATATTTCTCCTGTATTTACTGACGACATATACCAGGCTATATCGATTGCAACTTGTGTTAACGAACGTAATGTAACTGGTGGCCCTAGTCCTGAGGCTGTAAAACGTCATTTAAGTAAGGCTAAACAATTTATTGAAAGATGCAGTTAATTGCATCTTTTTTTAGTTAAAATTATTAAATCCTTGTTTTGTATTTAAATACATATTCTCATCTCCGTTATCTAAAATAAAAAAAGCGTTAATTATTTCTGGCGTATCTGCTTATCCACTTGTTTTAACGCCTTCTTAGAACCCCTCGCTATATCTTTTTCAAATTTGCGAGTTTTAAAATCAATAAATAAACTATCCAAATCGTAATCAGCTGGATATAACTCAGCTGCTGGAAGCAATAGCTTAACTCGTTTTTCATAAACCTCTTGAATTTGCCCATCTACCAACACAGCCAAATTTCTTTCATCATTTTGTGGCTCATACACTAAAGCTTCTTTATTAGACTCAGTCAGCAGTACTTTATCACCCTTAAAATATTGCACCGTAACAACCTCGTGCTCAATTTCATCTTTTCTTACTTTTGACTGTTCAATAGTATCAAAATTATATTGCTTAGTCGCTATATAATTTTCAGCCCTAGCTAATATATGTTGTGGAATTCCCATCTTTTTTGATATAAATAAAGCATTACTATCACCAGAACGCCCTATAACCAATTGATACAACGGCTCTAAAGTTTCCGCATTAAACTTCATAGCTGCATTTTCAAAATCAGGATGCAATAAACTAAAGTTTTTAATCTCCCCATAATGTGTTGAAGCAATTGTAATGGCACCCTTTTTATACACCTCTTCTAATATAGCAATAGCTAAACCGGCACCCTCATTTGGTTCTGTTCCACTGCCTATCTCATCAAATAACAATAAGGTAGATTTATTTGTCTGCTTTATAATAGAAGATAAATTTTGCACATGCGACGAAAAAGTGCTTAATGCATTTTCCAAACTTTGATTATCCCCTATATCCACAAAAATTTTCTCATAAATAGAAACTTCTGTTCCTATCTTAGCAGGCAAAAATAACCCAAGCTGCGTTGCTAAAGTCAACAATCCTACTGACTTTAACACAATAGTTTTCCCACCTGCGTTAGGACCTGTAATTATAAGGCTTCTATAGTCATTCCCAATAGTAAAATTAAGTGGTACAACATCACCAGCAAGCAACGGATGCTTTCCGGCAATAATATTTGTATATCCATAGTTATTAATTTTAGGCCTAATGCCATCTATAGCAACCGCATATTTACCTTTGGCGAAAATTAAATCATACGTTCCAATAACCTCTATATTTATTTTAATTTCATGCAAACAATTATATATACAATCAGTAATCTCGGCCAATATCCGATATTCTTCAGTCGCTTCCTCCATCTTAAAAACCGCAAGCGCTGCTGTATGCTTTTGAATAACTCTAGGCTCAATAAATACTGTAGCCCCTTTACTAGACTCATCGACTATAGTTCCATCCACCTGATTTTTATATGACGCTTTAATAGGAACAGCATAACGTTCGCCGCGTTTACTAAAAAAAGAATCTTGCAAATACGTCTTATTAACGCGCATAAATTTCTCTAACTTTTCTTCAATCTTCTCTTGTTCAATATCAATATGCCGTCTAACTCTTTTTAACTCTTTACTAGCACCAGAATCAACTCGCCCTTTAGATATTGCTTGATTAATTTCTTCTTCAATATTTTTCAGCGCCGTAATAGATAAACTATATTCACTTAAAGTCGGAATATAATCAGCTTTAGCTGCCATAAACTCTTTAATTTTCCTACACCCGCGCAAAAATTCACCCACCTGCAATAATCCTTCACATTCTAAAACAATGCCTTTTTCCACCTGCTCAACAATAAAGTCAATATTACCAACTCCATTAATCGGCACTCCTCCTACTGCTGACAATAACGCTTTAGCTTCTTGCGTTTCTTGCAGGCGTTTCGATACCACCTTTACATATGGTGAAGGCGTTATTTTATCTAATAAATTCTTTCCTAACTGACTTGTTGCATACGTTTTTAAATGCTCTATCAGTTTATAATAATCTAATTTCTCTAACATATTTTCATTCATTTTATAATTCTCCTAATACTTACTAGAGATGCCATTGCAACATCCCTAGTATAGCTTATCTAAAAAAATAAGTTGCCTCATAATTGCCTACTTCATTTTTGGCAACAGAAATAAAATCATATTTGTTTAAATCCAATTCGGCCATAGGATTTTCTCCCCCCAAAAATTCTATAACCAACTTATCGTCTCTTATATCAGTTTTAAAATAAGGTTCCGCTGCTAAAGAATAACTAATCCTATCATCATGTAAATCTAATTGAAACAACTGCGGACGACTATCCTGATTAATAGAAATATTATAATCAGAGCAAATAAACTGAACTGCTCCATTATTTAATGGTGACTTTATATAAGTGCTTTTATTATAACACAAAAGAGGAGCTTGTGGCGAATTTATAGTATAACTCCCAAAATTAATAGAGTAGTTATTACTTTCATTAGTTATAATAATTGGTACACTATTTAAATCATTAACATCAATTCTAATCCCTGCAAAATCATACTTACTATAATTAGCATACGAACTAGTAGACGGATAAAATAAATCGTACTTAGCACTACGCGGATTTGCGGCTTGATTTGATAGAAGTATATTAAATGTATTAATGGCTAAATTTTGTTGTAATTGTAGTTTAGTAATAGTATTTATCATAAGCATCTTCCTTTCTATACTTAGACGTATGTAGAATGCTAAAAGTTCCCAAAATACTCACAATACAAAAAACCCTCAAACAGCCACAGCCGATTGAGGGTTTCCAAACTACCTAAAAGCAATACATTCTACTTCCACCAAAACATCTCTTGGCAAAGTCTTAACAGCAACGCATGACCTAGCAGGTTTGTTAACAAAATACTTTGCATATACTTCATTAAACGCTGCAAAATCATTCATATCACTTAAAAAGCAAGTACATTTAATAGCATTTTCAAACTTAGAACCGCCTGCAGCTAAAACTGCACCTAAATTTTTCATAACCAATTCAGACTGCTCAGTAATACTTCCATAAACCACTTCCCCTGTATTAGGGTCAATTGGAACTTGCCCTGAAGTAAATACAAGGTCATTAAAAACCATCCCTTGTGAATAAGGCCCAATTGCTGCTGGTGCATCTTGTGTTGATATAACTTCCATATTGAAAATCTCCTTTTGTATTTATCTAAACATTAACTCCATAAGAATTACATAAAGCAGAAAGGCCACCGCCATAACCACTTCCAATAGCTGCAAACTTCCACTCACCACGACTTCTATAAAGCTCTCCTACCACTAACGCTGTCTCAATAGAAAAATCTTCACCTAAGTCATATCTTACAAGCTCCGTTCCATTAGTCTCATCCAAAATCCTAATAAACGCATTAGAAACTTGACCGAAATTTTGATTACGTTGCTCCGCATCATAAATAGTAACAGTAAATACGACTTTTTCAATATTAGCTGGTACATTCGCTAAATTAACAAGAATAAGCTCATCATCACCTTCGCCTACACCCGTTCTATTATCGCCCTTATGTGTTACACCACCACTATTATGACTTAAATTACCGTAAAAAATAAAATCATCTTCACAAGTAACACGCCCATTAGCACCTGCTAAAAATATACTAGTGTCCAAATCAAAATCCTGCATTCCATCAAACCTATTTAAATCCCATCCAAGTCCTACTACCAACTTAGATAATCCAGGATTAGTTTTAGTTAAATCTACCTTCTGCCCTTTTCTTAAACTAATTGCCATACTACAAATACCTCCATATTTAGAAAATTACCCATTAAATGATTTCTTATAATCTGCTTTGATAGCGTCAAGACGTTTTTTATCAGACTCTCGCTCCTTAATTGCTCGCTGCTGAATATCCTTCGTCTCTACGATACCATCTCTAATAGTCTTCCAAGTTTGCTCCAAAGTATCCATCTTAATTGAACTTGATGATGAAAGTTCTGCTGTTAACTTAGCTTGAGCAACCGTATTTTGTGCATTTTTAATTAACATCTCATTAGTCTTTTGGTCAAGTGCTGACATAGCTTCTGCTTGTACCTTCTGGCGCTTTAACATAATCGCTTGTGCTAGCGCTTGCTTAAATACCGGTAGCGTTATTATAAACGCTGAATTAATTTTACGAATTAAATTTACATTACTAAATTGCATCGTTTTAATCATAGGAATTGATTGGAGGGCTACATTTTCAGCAATCCTTAAATCATGAGTCCGCTGTGCCAACATCTGTGCCGCTTGCTCCAAATTAGTAATCTCAAATTGAATAGCACCATCTCCTGTGCGCTCATAATCCCGTCTTCTCTCATCTAAATAATCTTCAATCTCCTTCACACCTTGGTCGCCCGCAACAATATATTGCAGTAAATCATGATAAAAGTTTACATTAGCATTAAATATAGTCTCTAAATTTTCATTAGATTTATGGATTTCATCTTCATACCTTTTTAACTCGATATAAATTTTATCAACTTCCCCTCCCATACTTTGATATTTATTCAGAATATGGTCTAGTTTATTCCTAGTTTTTTTAAACAATTTATCCATAAACTTTTTATCTTCTTCTCGAATTTCATCAATATCAAATTGTGCCATTATAGTTCCTAATGCTTCTAACATCTTACTTGATTCATTAATCTTATCCAGGCTCATATTATTTAAAACAACATCCGAAGCCTTCGCAAGCTCCTCCGCTACTTCTCCTCCAAAAGTAACAATACTCGCCAAATTAGATATATCAATTAATGCAGTTAAATCCTCAATTACTTGCGAACCCTTAAGTTCACTAACTACCTGAGTCTTATCTGCCACAATATCATACGGTACAACCTCAAACCCGTCCATAGCTGCTGGTAAATTCTGAGACTGCTCTCTACTGCTGCCTCCCATATTTATTGCCATATTTCTTCATCCTTTCTATAATCGACTTAGGGTCAATAATAGGCTTAGAAGCTATATTATCCTTATTTAACATCTCCCTAGCCTTAAGCTCATACATATACTCCCCATCTTGATGCTCAATCAAAATCGGTTGCGTATAAAACCTCTCCACGCTTCTATATCCTGTTGGCGATATTACCAACGTATCGCATCCTACCAAATTCGCATATGCTAAAAATATCGCATCAGCTAAATCATGCAATTTCTCTTTTGTGTGTATGCAGACCACCTTAGGATTATGTTTAGTAAAATCAAAGTTCTGCATTAACCTTAAAAACTTCGGATCTAAATTAAGTAGCGTTGAAATAATCGTATATTCTGTTCCTTTTGTCCCCGTACCTTCTATCCATTTCAAATCAATTAATAACTGTATTTTATCCAACAAATGCTCCTGCATCTCTTCTCTTAACAGCGCAAACTTATAATCAGCATGCGACTTAATCATCTGCTTATTAATCTGCCCATTTCTAAAAAAGGAGCCTGCTGAAGACTGAAACTTATTAGACCCTTGATACTCAATAAAAGGCGGCTCCACACAAACCCTCGTTTGCTTTGGTATTACAAATGCCTGCACCCTCTTATAATAATCTCGTAAATCATCATGTCTTACACCAGAAATCTTAGCAAAAATCACTGGCATTTCTACCATATCATTTGATGTACTAAAATTAGGCCTAAATCTAAGCTCATTATTCCACAATATATCAATCTCTTCACAGGTTGTCCTAAGCGTAACACTTTTTGCCTTACCATACTGATTTTGCCTATACATACCTGTATCTTGATACATCATCTCAGTTAACTCAGCTTCAGCAGTATATGCCATAGTCCCAACATGAACATTATCTAACACAGTAGGGTACTCATCTAAACCTAAATCATCGCTATACTGTACTACCGCAGCCCGTGAATCTTCTTCAATTAAACATTTACCATCAGGACTGGGCACAATAATAACTACATCCACTAAGAGTCTTGACACAAATCTTAAAAATAAATCAACAATCAAATCAACTACTTCGCCAAAATATATAAACACAGGCACATTCTCAGTTCTAACCAAATCTTTCTCATACCTTTTAAACAACGCCACCAACTGCACAGCTTTATTCGTAGTACGTTGCAAATTATTCCCATTCTCCGCATAAATTTCCTTTACCATCTCCCCAAAATGAAACCTTACATACCCTATATCAGCTAAATTAGTTTGCAACGTATTAACTAAACCATCTATATCACTGACAATCTCCCTTTTAACCGCACTTATCTCCTGTGGCAAAACCCGACTAATCCCATTCTCAAGAACAATCCTTCTCTTACTCTCCTTAAGGTCATTATAAAACTTACTCAACGTGCGCGAGAAATTTACCTTATTATCTGCCCCTTTAAATACAACAAAAACATTACTATAATGCCCCTCAATACAACTCCTATCATTTTTAAAAGTTAAAATCCCTTCAAACGCATCGTCATTTACCCATTCATTTGTATAAGCTTTAGGAAAAATAGTTTTAGGCACCTCAACTGGTACAGGTTTTGGAGCTAAACTATGCACACTAAAATCACTTCTAAAAGGTTGCGTCTTCTCATTATAAAGCTCCGACCTCTCACCTGTAGGGTCAACCACTCTATACTGCACCTCTCCTTTTAATGCTAAGATTACTACATCCACCCCACAATTAGCTAAAATCGTTAACAAATCAAACTCATGCAAAGATAATTCACCAGCATATAAAACTTTACCAGTCTCATGTGTAGGAGTAAACTGCAACACCCTTTCAAACTGAAAATATAACCAACACATAAACTTAATATATGTGTTTTTAATAATATTTAAATTTTTCCCTTTATTCTTTAACTGTATTAACACATCATATAAATTTTGTGCTAAAATCCGTTTCACATTAGGCTGTAACTTCACTAACCACATCCCTAAACATGAAGATATATACTCTACCGATAGCTCAAAATTCTCCCCTAACATCTCTTTATAAAACCGTAAATTAGCATCAGTAGGATTTGGAATCCTCCCTTGTATAACAACCCCTCGTTGTGTTGTTTCCTTATAATACTTAACCAAAAACTGCTCAATATAATCATTTACCCCAACAAATCGGCATATATAACCTTTCTGCTTAGGTCTACTCTTAAGCGGTAAATAAAAATCATTTAATTGCATCGCTATACTCTCCTCTCTTTATCTAATATTATCCCCTATTTTTTACTAATTATCAACCAAAAAAAAGACTGAATCTATAAAAGAAACAGTCTACATATTCTATAATAACTCAATTGGTACTAAAAATGCAAATGCAATAAACAACAATATACTAACCATTGTATAAATCCCTACCGCACTAGTTACTATATCAATATCCTCCTGCTCACCTTTCTCACTAATTAAAATTGGAAGAGAAAATAATGGTGGTAGCAGTAAAAACGACACATACGAAACATCTAGCAACATACTAGAACTCATAAATTGGTCAACAACCAAAAACTTAAATAAAATACCTATAACCACTAAAACCACCGTTCTAACAGCCATTAACTTCGCGCTTTCCTTTAAATATTTAGCCTCTAACGTAAGCCCATATCCAATAGATATTAACATAAAAGGAGTCGCTGTATTCCCTATGTACTCAAGTGTAGTAATAATCCCTGCGCAAAAAGAATTTGACAGTAACATTGGTGTTAACCCTAACAGATTTATACATATTCCCACTACAACACTTATAATAAGTGGAGATTTAAACACATTCAATATTATAGAAAAATCCATCTTCTCATCTTGCTCAGAACCTCTAAAAATAATATAATATACCGTCCATACAAATACCTCATGTGCCAGTCCCATAGCCGCAAAATACTGCAACCTCTGCGTTCCATATATCATCGAAAATAATGAAAGCCCTACTAAACCAAACGAAAAACCTGTGCACATATAAGGATTATACCTATACTTCATATTAGGTATAACATCAAAAACCTTACCTCCAACCAAAAGTAAAAACAACAACACAAACGTCAAAAATACCATTGTAAAATATTCTTTCTCAATCTCCATTGTCATAAAAGTTTGGAGCAACACACATGGCAATGCAATATTTAAGATAAACTTCTTAATATCCTTCATTGCCTCTGCTGATATAAAATTCGTTCTCCTAGTCCAAACTCCCAGAAAAAAAATTAATATAACAGGCAAAACAGTTCCTATCATCGCTAACATAATAACCCCCCTTATTGGCATATCTATAATTATATTTTACCAATAGCCAAAAGTCAATATACGTGCCAATTTTCATTATATTTTAGATAACCATGATAATTGAAAGATTAATCCTAGCATTAATCATAACACTATTGACACATGGCTTGTTTTACTTTATCATGCAAATTAAATAAGGATATTATTATAAGGGAGCTAAGAACATGATTAAAACTCAAAATGATAAAATTTTAAATTATATGGGAGCAAAAATAAACCACCGTCCTTTGAGTAAACCTGCTATAATAGGAGATAGCAGTAAAAAGTTATTTAATACCATAGACAAAGTTCTCGCAGTAAACCATAATACTTATACTACATTGACAGACCTAATGGAAGAATTATCACAACTAACAACGCTAGATTTAAATATCGCATTTGCCTCTTGCTCACTTGATGAAGTAGTTAAGCTACTTGAACACACAGTAAGCACAAATGCCGAAGTATCTCAAACTACAAGTAATAGCCTAAATGATATTTCGTTAGCAATGACACAATCTGCTTCATTACTAGAAGAAATAACTTCAAAAGCAATTACTTTAACAAAAAACAATGAAGAAAACATGGATAAATTATTGGAAATTAATGAAATCAAAGATTCAGTAATTTTAAATTCCAACGATATGAAAGACAAGATTACAGTATTAGGTCAATTAGCTAATCAAGTGGGGGAAATAATTAATGGAGTTAAAAGTATTGCAGACCAAACTAATCTACTAGCACTTAACGCTAGTATAGAAGCAGCAAGAGCAGGCGAGCAAGGCCGCGGATTTGCCGTAGTTGCTGAAGAAATTAGAAAACTAGCTGTCAACACAAAACTTAAGCTAAATGAAATGGAAGAATTTACACAAAGTATGACCATAGCAACTAATGAGGGGGTTAAAAGCGTAAATAATACAGCAATCTCAATTGAAGAAATGGGCATCAAGCTAGACTCTGTAAGTGACAAATTCGACGTAAATCTTACTGACCTAGCCGAAACAGTAGAAAACATTGAACATCTATCCGCTACTTTACAAGAACTTACTAGCAGTGCAGAACAAACTAACATGGCAATGATTAGAATTGCAGAAGAAGCAGAAATAATAGACGTTCAAACTGGCGTATTAAGGGATAACGCAAACTCCCTACATACCTATGCAAAAACTCTAAATAACTTAGATACACTAATAGTAAACAAAATTAGAACCGTAGCATTAGAAATGCAAAAAACAGTACGTAGCATAAAAACTGAAGAATTCGTCAGTATTGTAGATATGGCCATCACCAGCCATCAAGCATGGGTAGACAACCTGAAACGCATGTGTCAAACGAAAATAATAAAACCTATTCAAATGGATGGAGCAAAATGTAAATTTGGTCATTACTACAGTATACTAGACATAAGCCACCCCTCAATAGCACAACAATGGAAAGAAATAGACCCTATACATCATAAACTACACGACGAAGGGCGAATAGCTATTGACGCTATAAAAAAAGGCAATGATCAAGAAGCTAATGAAGCTTACAAACGTGCTGAAAAATATTCAAATGAAATAATATCTACACTCCGTACAATACAGCAAACCGCCCAAAATGCTGACAATACAAAAAATAGCTTATTTAAAATAAAAATTTAAAGGACTGTATCACAGTCCTTATTTTAATCAACAATATCTTTGTATAACTTGTCCTAAATGCGCATCCTGAGTACCTTGACCCATAGCATTAAACTGCCATTCTCCATCCTGCAAATATAACTCACCAAACAACACTGCTGTCATATCCGAGTAATCATCCGTTAAATTATATCTACAAAGCTCCTTATCATTTCTTGCATCCACAACTCTAATAAATGCATTATCAATCATACCAAAATGTTGCTTTCTCTCAACAGCTTGATAAATATTTACAAATATTACAAGAGAATCATACTCAGAAGGTATTTGCGTCAAATCCACTCTAATCTGCTCATCATCATTCTCTCCTGCACCTGTTATATTATCCCCCGTATGCGCAACAGCTCCACTAGAATGAATTAAATTCTTAAAATAAACAACATCCTTATTATCAATCAACCTTTGATTACTAAGTAAAACTGCTGATGCGTCACAATCAATAGCTTTAGGCGCTCTAGAAAATAACCCGCCTTTTTTCTTAACCTCATCCCAACCAAGTCCAACAATAATCTTCGATAAACCTTCATTTCCTTTAGATAAATTAACCTTTTGTCCTTTAGATAAATTAACCGACATAATACCCTCCGTCTACTCAACTTCAATTCCATAATGATTACACAACGCTGCTAACCCGCCTTGAAATCCACTACCAATAGCATTAAACTTCCAATCTCCATTATGTTTATATAACTCAGCTACCACAAGAGCAGTTTCAATCGAAAAATCTTCCCCTAAATCATATCTAACCATCTCTTCGCCTGATTCTTCATTCAATAAACGAATAAATGCATTAGATACTTGTCCAAAATTTTGGTTTCTTTGCGGAGCATCATAAATAGTAACAGTAAATGCAATCTTATGAATATGTTCTGGCACCTTTAACAAATCCACAAACACCTGCTCATCATCACCTTCGCCAGCACCAGTCAAATTATCACCTTGGTGAATTACACTACCACTACCATGTTCCAAATTACCATAAAAAATAAAATCCTTATCTGAAGAACATATACCTTGCTCATTAGCTAAAAAAATAGATGCATCTAAATCAAACTCATGACTCGAATCAAATGCATTAGTATCCCAACCAAGGCCAACCATAATCTTAGTAAAATTTGGCCCTAACTTTTTTAAATCCACCTTTTGACCTTTTCTTAAATTAATAGCCATAAAAACCCTCCTACTTAAAATTATAAAAATAAAGTAATTGCTAAATCGCCCTGTTCAACATAAAATCTCAATAAGAAATAACCCTTCTTATATGTAAATATGAGAATTATTTCTTTTTTTTAGTATAGGCTAATAGAAAAAATTTGTCAAGGAAGCTAACATTCTTTCTTAATATTTACTTATTTATACCTTAAAATAAAGCAGCTGCATACCAACTGCTTTATTTCTACACAAGCTAATTACTCCTATCAAATTGCACAGTTATTGCATATGCATACTCAAACTCAGAAAAAGCATCTGGCTCATAAAAACTATCTACAGAACTTCCAGTAGAATATTCATCAACACTTATAACTTGTAGTGCAACCGCAACTTCCTCACCCATCTCCATATCATAACTTCCTTCAAAGAAATTAGTAATAAAAATACCATCATCAACAACATAATCATCTAAAGAAAATGCACTTCGTGATACAAGCCCATCAGACTGAATGCTACTATAAATACAATTACCATCAAATTCAAACATCACACGTCCAGAAATACTATCAAGAACTCTACTCACAGTGCTTAAGTGCTCCCAATTATCCGAATCTAAACTATATACATTAACCTTCAATTCCATTTGTGCACTAGGTACATTATGTTCTACATTAAAATCATAAATCGCTAAAAAAGATTGATCCGCAACTAACGCCACCATATTCTCTTCTTGTTCACTCAGCTTTGCTTCCTTAAAATAAATAGACTGCTCAACATCGCCATTATATATAAAGCTAAATATAAGAATACTCGTTAGCACTAACGTAATTTCAACAATCCCTAAAACAAAAATATTATTTCTACGCCTTTTCATAAGCTCACACCCCTTCAATTGTCCTTTAGAAATATACCTTAATATTATATGTTTCATGGTAGGAAATGGTAACAAGAATGGTAAAATTTCTATAGGTATATTATCAACAAACAATGGTAATACTTGTCTTAAACAAATATGGAGGTATAACCTTGAAAAAACTACTCTTACTAACCCTAATATCATTAACATTATGTAGTTGTTCAAACTCTCAAGGCGCAACTGGAGAAAGCTACGAAATTACTGATATAGCACGAATTGAACAATACAACCAAATAGCTATAGATGCAGTCAACAAATACTTTGATATAACCATCGATGAGAACTTAGAATTTACCAAAAAAGCCCTAGAAAGTTATATGCCTGCAAACGACGACACCGATGAACTAACTTACTTTGCAAACATATTTCAAGCTTCTAGAGCTTTAGACGACCTAGTAGATGGAGACATCTCTGCTTATGGCGTAGTATTAGATGCCAATGGAGTCGAAATTAATGGACTTCTTGTTAGCATCCTTAACGACAACTTACCTATAATCGAATTTACAAATGAGCAACTAATTCAAATATCAGAAACATTTCTGCGTAAATATGACTTAATAGAAGATGGAGACATAATTACCCACATACCAGCAGAAAAAGAATTCTCCTCAAGCTCTCAAATAACTATGCAACAATTTGAAACTACAACACACAAATTTGTCATAGGAATTAGCACGCAATATAACAAAGTAATCTACTTTGAAAAAGTAGAAAAATAACAAAAAAAATAACACTAATCTCATAACGAAATTAGTGTTATTTCTCCTTACTCAGGAAACAACTTATCTGGCGATAAAATAGCTAATATAGTTTTATAAGATGCCCCTTGATCAAACGAAAAATTACCATTCCTCAAAAGCGTAGTCTTTCCCTTATCTTGCACATACTTATGAAACTTCTCCACATCATCTATTATCCCATTTTCAAATAAAATCTTACAAATACTAAACGCATTAGTATCCTCAGGAATAAAAATCTCTACCTTATTAGGGTCAACCGGTTGCGCTGGCTCTATTGAATCCTTAGATTTACCAACTACCTCAGAATTCGGTTCAACTGGAGATACAGGGTCAATTACCCCCGCATCAACCTGCTCATCTAAACAATCTACCTCCGTAAACGTAACAATTGCCTCCAACGACGACTCAGGATTAGTTACAACTGAAATCAAACCATCCATAGGAATAGCCCACCTATCATCAAGTAACATAACAGACTCAACCCTAATATCAGGTATCGCCATCGCTGGCACAGCCTCCGCAGATGCAACCTTAACTTCCTCAACCTTATCAGTCTTATCCGCCTTCTCCGCAGCCTTCTTATTATCAACTACCTTAGAATCAGCCTTTTTCTCCTCTGGAATCAACTCAACCTCAACAACCTTATCTTCTACCTTTTTATTCTCAGACACTACCTTAATATCAGCTGCTACTTTATTATCAGTTACAACAACCTCATCAGTCCCTTTAGCCGCTGCAGTCGTTGCCTTCATCTCAGCAATCTTATCTTCAGCAGTTGGACCCTCCGCCATCTTAACCGTCTCTACCTTAACATCACTTACCGATTCAGCCTTAGCTTCAGACTTAATATCACTTGCCGACTCAGCCTTAGCTTCTGTCTTAACTTCAGACTTAGCATCACTAGCCGATTCAGCCTTAGCTTCAGACTTAACTTCAGACTTAACTTCAGACTTAGCATCACTAGCCGATTCAGCCTTAGCTTCAGACTTAACCTCACTAGCCGACTCAGCCTTAGCTTCAGACTTAATTTCAGACATAACATCATCTGTCATATCAGCCTTAATATCACTAGGTTCTACAGTACCACTCTCAACCACAGAATCCGTTGATGCCACAACCACTTGCGGTATTTGCTGCAAAGGCAACACATGAGTCTCACCATCCACAATAGTAAACGACTTAATTAACTCAATACCCGCTACAAGCAAAACACTTCCCGATACAACCATACCTAAACCAACACCGATGAGCCACACCATATATTTTTTATTTTTCATTAACGGCCCCTCGTTTCCTCTTTAAATTGATAATAAGGTCAACTTCCCCTTTACCACGATTTAAATGCTTAGCAATTTGAGTAGTATCCATTCCCTGTTGAGACATCGCTATCACCTGTTCAACACCACCTCGTGGCTGATTAGAAGCCTTCTCATGAAGAAAATGTCTAAAAATATCCTGCTTACTTCCTTTTTGCAACGTAGCATCAAGGGCATCCCTTATAGACTGCTGGCTATCTAAATGCGCCAAGCCAAAAATTCCAAAAAATACTATAGAAAATCCAAACGTAACTATCACTAATCCGATGTATGGTAAATTCTCGATAAACATATTTATCACCTCAGCTGTTGTATTTTGTGCTATCCACTTTTATTATACATGTCACTTATATTGCCTCCAGGCAATCTTCATCGTTAGTACCATAACTTAACTAAATTCGTATATCAAACGAACCTACACTACCTGTAAATGCCGAACTAGGTGCTACATCAATCCCAGACTGAGACGGCACATAGTAAATACCATCTCCCCCACCATATCGATAAGGGTCCTCCTCAGGCAACATATGCTCCACCACATCAGTCTCCACCACAGTTTCCCTTCTTCTCTTCGTCTCTGTTTCTACCAAATAAGTAAATTGCGACTGCACCAATCCCGCATGCTCTTGTGTAACCTGCACACTATTCGCAATATTAGGCGTTTGAGAATACATAGTTTGTGTATCAATTGCTCTTATCATATCAGTTCCCCCTAAGGTTTAAAATTTAAACATTCCCTTCATACAAAAATATATTACAAAGGAAACGAAATATTGTACTTATCTAGCTTGCCCTTAAGCTTAGCTATAGACTTAGTATGAATTTGAGAAACCCTTGACTCGGAAACTCCTAAAACTAAACTAATTTCCTTTAAAGTCAGCTCCTCATAATAATACAATTTAATTACCATCTGCTCACGTTCAGATAACTCCAAAACCGCAGACTCTAAAGTATCTACTATCTCTTGATTCTCTACTTGCTCACTTGGAGTGGGAACAGTTTTGTCTTCAATATTTGCTAAATATGCTTCACTCTCATCTATAGATACTAACGAATTTATATTAGTCTCTTGCATCAACTTATAATATTCATCCTTATCTATCTTCAACTCACTCATAACCTGCTCTTGTGTAGGATAATGACCATTCTCAACCTCTAACTTCTCATAAACTTTAGTCAAATCCTTCTGTTTCTTTCGCAAAGTTCTCGGCACCCAATCTAACTTTCTAATCTCATCAATAATAGCGCCCCTTATTCTAAGCGAAGCATAAGTCTCAAATTTCACTTGCTTTTGGTGATCGAATTTGTCAATGGCATCTATAAGGCCTAAAACACCATATCCAATAAGGTCGTCGAGTTCAACATAGTTAGTAAGGTAAATACCGAGCCGTCCCGCTACTATTCTAACTAATGGTGCATAGTGTTCTATTAATAATTCCTTTGTTGCTTTGGTCTTGTTTCTCCTATACCCACTCCAAATTTTATCAATGTTGATTGTGTTCACTATTTAACCACTTCCTTATTTTCTATATTTCCTTCTCACCCTTACCTATAGTCCTCACTAATAGGCTACCATTTTCTAGGTTGAGTTCTATTGTCCTACCAAACGTATCCCCAACGTCACTCGCCTTAATTGGTATTCTTAACTCTCTCAATATTTGTTGTACTGCTGCTATATTCTTCTCTCCAACCCTCAAAGTCTCAGTCTGAGCCGAAAACTTAAACATCTGTGCGCCCCCTGCTATCTTAGCGACGCAATTACTCTTCTTACACCCCTGTGCTATTAACTGATCTAACAATTCCTTAACCCCTGTATCTGCGAATTTAGCTTTATTGACATTATTCTTAATAGCAGTGCTATCTGGCAACATTACATGTACCATTCCACCAATCTTTAAAGTCGGATCATAAATTGTTACCCCTACACATGATCCTAACCCTAAAGTAGTTAACTTCTGTGGAGCTTTTGCTATCTTCAAGTCCGCGATTCCTACCTTAATCATATCACTCATAGTATCTACCTATCATCTTCATAATATTTCTTTCCGTATCTTTATCCATCATTAGTATATACGTCCCTTCAAGTAAATTATCACTTGCTTGGAATTTAGATTGGATAACGATCGTGTCAAGATTTTCATCGCAGAATTCAATTGCAGGCATGCTAAGTATTGCACTAGCCATATCAACTGCAACTTGTGGGGTAGTTAAATCAAGGGTTTGGTCTAAAAAAGTTCCTATAGCATTGAGGTAAGAACCTCCTAAAATATTTCCTAATTCGGATACTAGAGAGTGCTCTATTTCCCCCATATCACGAATATTCTCAGGTCTGTATCCCATAACACGAGATACCAACTCCATCGTACTATCTTCAGTTAAAACTAACAACAATATTGCTCTCATGCCTCCCGTAACTTCAATAAGATTTGCAACAACACATCTATCCACCACGGGAGCAAATTGGTCTATCTCAGAAATTTCTGTAATGTTAACTTCAACTACATCCATGTTAATCTTAGAATTTAACATCTGACTTAGTGCGGTTATCGCATTACCAGCACCAATGTTTGCCACTTCTCTCAACACGTCTACAGTCTGAGTGTTAAGTTCTTCCTTAAGACTGGCCATATATCCTCCTCCTCTATTCTTGTATTCCGAATGCTACTTCTACTAATCTATCATGATTTAACAGTGTAACAATTTCTTCGCCATTGGTTACTTTACCAACTCCAATTATATAACTAGAGTCTATTTTACCCTGCATTGTCGAAATACCTTCTATTTGTCCCGGCTCAATATCCAGAACCTCTTTAACTTTATCTACAATAAAACCTACCATAGAATCCTCCATACGAATAATCATAATTCGAGTAAATTCAGTTGCACCAAGGGGAGGCATTTTAAATAAAGTTCGTATATCAATAACCGGAATTATCTCTCCTCGTAAATTCATAACCCCACGAATTGCAACAGGCGACTTCGGCACTCTCATTATACTCTTCATACGCTCTATTATCTGCACACTTTGAATATCTATGCCAAAATTCTGTGTATCCATTTCAAATATGACATATTGTTTTTTCATTGTTATTTCCATTGACTGGCTCCTTTACACTAGTGTATTAATGTCTAAAATTAGAGCGACCTCACCATTACCTAATATAGTTGCCCCCGCAATCATATGAATATTAGTTAAGTATTTTCCTAATGGCTTTATTACAATCTCCTGCTGACCTATCAAAGAATCAACAACAAATCCAACCTGCTTCTCGCCCTTCTTAACGACTACAACTATAAGCGTTTCATTATTGCTTGCCTCTAGCTCTAGGATTGAATCGAGTCTTATTACTGGTATTACCTGATTTCTAAGTACAATAACTTCCTGATTTTGAACTAATTTAATTTCACCCTTATGAATATTCTCAATGTTTTGAATGTTGCTTAGTGGAATAGCATACTTCTCAGCACTAATATTAACCATAAGAGCTTGAATAATTGCTAGTGTAAGAGGTAGTCTTACTATGAATTTACTGCCTTTACCAAGTACCGTATCAATTTCTACAGTACCACCTAAAGTAATAATTTTACTCTTTACAACATCCAAACCTACTCCACGACCAGATAAGTCAGTAATTTTTTCAGCTGTACTAAAACTTGGACGGAACAATAAATCTATAATCTCTTGGTCTGACATACTATCTAAAACTTCTCGTGAAATATCACCCTTTTCAATGGCTTTACGTTTAATAGCCTGAGGGTCAATACCTTTACCATCATCCTCTACTTCAATCACAACACTATTACCATCCTGATAAGCACGAAGCTGAATTGTACCCTTCTCAGGCTTATCTAAAGAAATCCTATCCTTAGTGGTCTCCAAACCATGGTCAGCTGCATTCCTAAGTAAATGGATCAATGGATCCCCAATCTCATCAACAACAGTACGGTCTAACTCAGTCTCTTCTCCAGACATAACAAGATCAATATTTTTACCAAGCTTCCTAGAAACATCTCTTATCATCCTAGGGAAACGATTAAATACAGTCTCAACTGGAACCATCCTAACCTTCATTACTGCATCATGTAAACTAGTAGTTATTCTCTCCAAATACTCAACCGAATCACTATAATTAGACTCTGAATTATTAGATAAATCTTCATGACTTATACCCTCAAGCTGAGTCTTAACAATAATTAACTCACTAACTAAATTCATTAAAGTATCCAATCGGTCAATATTAACACGAACACTCTTACCAGTTACTTGTTGCTTAGTAGCCCCCGCCCCTTCACCACCAGCAGCTGGTGGTGTTGTAGTTGGAGGTGCAGCAGGCTTAGGAGGTGCTTCAGCAACCGCTGGCTTTGTTGGTGCTGCAACAGGCTTTGGTTGAGCTACTTCTTCAGGCGCAACCTCTTCCACCCTAACCTTACTATGACCAAGAGCCTCCACAGTAACTCCATCTACTTCTGCAACCGTCATAATCATCTGTTGCAACTTCTCATGCGACTCATCAGTAGTGAAAATTAATGTAAACTCTTGCTCAAACTTCTCATCCTCAATATCCTGAACACTAGGTATGGCATGTATAACCTCACCCAGTGGCCCTAAATCAGAAAAGATAATAAAAGCTCTTGCAGCCTTCAACATACAGGACGTAGACAAAAGCACCGAAATTTTATAAACATTCATACCAGAATCCAATGCCTGATTACGTACAAAATTTACACTCTCTGGCAATTCAAACTCATCATCAACATTTAAAGGAGATGCTGGGCTATAATCTACATACCCATCATCCTCTTCTTCTATCGGCTCATGAGTTACACGACCCGCTAAAATATCCTCCAATTGTTGAATTAAATTAGTATAACTTTCTTCCCCCTCAGAAGAGGTATTAATAATATTTTCCACATAATTTTCTAATGCATCTAAACATTGAAATAAAATATCCAACATCTCAGATGTTACAGTTAACTTCCCATTACGTATCTCAGAAAGAACATTCTCAACACTATGGGTTAAAGACTGCATTCGCATAAAACCCATTGTACCAGCCATGCCTTTTAACGTATGAGCTACTCGAAAGATAACGTTTAGGACATCAATATTATTTGGTTCCTCTTCTAATTGCAAAAGCTTTTCATTAAGACTCTGCAAATTTTCTTTTGACTCTTCAATAAAGATTTGTAAATATTGTGACATATCCATATTTATTACCTCACTTCATGCTATTTCACCAAAATTCTTTTTAATTTGTTTACGAGTGATTCTTTTCTTGCTTCTGAACTAGTAATATTCAGTAATTTACATGCCACATTATTGTACTCTATGCTAGAAGGTGCAAATTTATTAGCATAAAATATAGGTTGTTGCTGTTTTACTGCTTTAACTAATTGTGTGTCGAAAGGGATATATCCGCCATAACCAACTTTTATCTTCAAAAAAGATTCCGCCGCTGTTGCGATTTTCTTATAAACAATCTGTGCTTCTTCTTCAGAATCAACACGATTTAGCACAACAGTAAATCTAGGATTTATCTTAAAATCCTTTGTAAACGTTTTTAGCAAGGCATAAGCATCAGTAATTGATGAAGGGTCAGGTGTAATTATCAAACAAACATCATCTGCCATCTCGGAAAACTTTATAACTGTATCATTAATCCCAGCACCTGTATCAATCAATAAAATATCAGTAAGCTCACTTAAGCCACTTAACTCTAACGCAATTCTCTCTAACTGAAATTTATCGAGAAATAGCATCTCTTTAACTCCTGTTCCCCCGGAAATAAAAGGTATATCATATGGTGTATACGTTATTATCTCTTTCATTGATAACTTATCTTGAACCAAATGTGCAAGATTATATTTTGGTCTCTGGCCCAATATAAGATCTATGTTCGAGAGACCGAAATCTGCGTCTAAAATCAGTGAACTTTTGCCATGATGCTTAAAAGCCATTGCCAGATTAGCCGTAAAATTACTTTTACCAACTCCTCCTTTACCACTTGTGACTGTTATTATTTTAAATGGGTTATTACTATTATAAGTAATACTGTCAGAATTAATGCTATTTGTTTTATTTTGCACCATATCTCTTAATCTCGTAGCTTGATCACTCATATTTTACTCTCCCTAACAATAATTTAATATACTTTAGGCTTTCAAATTTATCTATATCCTCTGGCACACTTTGGCCTGTGGTCATATATGCCACCGACTTTTTAGTACATGATGCGATGTTAATTAGGTTACCTATTCCATCTGTCTCATCTAACTTAGTAACAATTAGTGAAAAATCATCAATAATAGTTTGGTAAATCGCCACTATATTTTGTACATCCTTATATTGAGTATTCAAATTCAGTACAAGAAACACCTGCTTATTATCGCATCTACCTAACAATTCCTTAAGTTCGCAAAGCTGCTCTAAGTTCTTATGTGAACGACCTGCTGTATCTATAAAAATATGATCGGCATCCTTCCACTTCTCAATGTATTTAGGTACCTCATCTGCATCGTAAATTGTTTCTATGTTCACGCCTAGTATTTCAGCGTAAGTTTTCAACTGCTCAACAGCAGCTATCCTGTAAGTATCAGCAGTTAAAAGTACAACCTTCTTATGCTGTTGCAAAACTTTCATAGCTGTTAATTTCGCTATAGTTGTTGTCTTACCCACACCAGTCGGCCCTATAAAAAAATTCACTTTTGGCAAATTATGATTAAATCTCGGCATCAACTTATTTAGTGTATCATACAGCGCTTTACTCAAATGAGTTATATCATCTGATTTCACATGCTGCAAAATTTCATCTATTATCTCTTCATGTATACCTTCTTCTATTAACGATGTTTTTAGCATTTGCGTTGGACTAGGTTCTGGCTCTTTTTCCTGCTCTTGAATTTCATGAATCTGCTGAATAAACTTATCTGCATCCACTACCTCTGATTGTTCCTCAGATAACTTCTTAGTTCTTACAGGCAAATCTTCTTCCTCATCATCTAAAGCAATCGTCATACTCCAATGACCCTTTTTAAACTTACCAAAAAGGCCAGGGTGCCGTTCTTGTTGACTACTAATAACAACGGCCCCTACTCCATATTCTTTCTTAATTTGTTGTTGCAATGCTATCTCATTTTTTCCAGTTAATTTTAGTATTCTCATCCTATACTCACCATTCCTATAGATTGTATTTCAACGCTTTGTGCAATTTCATTATAAGAAATTACAATTAAGTCCGGTACATATTGTTTTGTCAGTTGTTTAAAGTAAATTCTTACAATTGGTGATGTTAGTATTATAGGAGCCAAGCCTATAGAGGTTAACTTAGTAATTTCTTTCTTTAATCTAACAACAATTTTTTGTAATACTTGCGGTTCTAGTGATACATAAGAACCTTGCTCAGTATGTTGTACACTGTTCATTATCATTTGTTCTATAGCTGGGTCTAAAGTTATGACTTGATTAGTTGGATTGTTAAACACCCTTTTTGAAATAGCACGCGCCATTCCCTGTCTTACATATTCAGTCAGTACATCAGTATCCCTTATAGATGTTGCGTAATCTGCCAACGTTTCACAAATAGTAGCTAAATCACGAATTGAAATTCCTTCACTTAATAAATTAGCCAATACCTTTTGAACATCCCCTAAACTTAATAACTTAGGTGTAAGCTCTGCAATAAGAGCGGCATTATTCTCAGCAATATTATTAAGCAATGACTGAGTATCCTGGCGAGTAAGAAGCTCTGCTAAATGAGCCCTAATAACCTCAGTAAGATGAGTTGCAATAATCGAAGGACCATCAACAACCGTATAACCACGCATTTCAGCCCTTTCTCGTTGTGATTCATTAATCCAAAGAGCTGGTAACCCAAACGCTGGTTCAATTGTATCTATACCTTCAACTTCTTCCTCAACATAACCTGGGTTCATAGCCATATAATGGTCAAATAAAATTTCACTCTTAGCAACTTCAACTCCACGGATTTTAATACTATAAGCATTAGGTGGTAACTGAATATTATCTCGAAGCCTAATAATAGGAACAATAGTACCAAGCTCTATAGCAATTTGTCGTCTAATCATAACAACCCTATCAAGAAGGTCGCCACCCTGATTAACATCAGCAAGCGGAATAATACCATAGCCAAACTCTAACTCAATAGGGTCAACTTGAAGTAAACTAACCACATTTTCAGGCTTACGTATTTCTTCTGCGGCCTCCTCATCAGTAGTAATCTCAGATTCAACCTCTTCAACCTTTTCACGATTAGCTAGGTTACGTGCAATAATAAGCCAAACAATACTCACTGGTAGTGTAATAGAAAGTCCAATTGGAGTAAATGCACCAAGTGCAATTAAAACACCAGCCACTAAATATAAAACAAGTGGAGAATATACAAGTTGACCCATAATAGCTGTACTCATAGAATCATCTTGTTGAGTTTTAGTAACAAGTACACCTGTAGCAGTTGAGATAAACAGCGCTGGAATAGCACTTACAAGTCCATCACCAATAGTCAGAATTGTATATGTACTAAGCGCGTCACTAAACTCCATGTCCTTAGATACCATACCAATTACAAGCCCTGCAATAATATTTATAAAAGAAATTAAAATACCCGCAATAGCATCGTTTTTTACGAATTTAGAGGCCCCGTCCATTGCCCCGAAGAAACTAGCCTCATCTTGAATTTTCTTACGCCTTACTTTAGCCATCTCTTCATCAATGAATCCAGAGTTTAAGTCAGCATCAATTGCCATTTGTTTACCAGGCATAGCGTCTAGTGTAAACCTAGCTGAAACCTCTGCAACCCTCTCAGAACCTTTAGTTATAACCATAAAGTTAACAATTGAAATAATTATAAATATGATAACCCCAATAACTAGGTCACCATTTGAAACGAATATGCCAAATGCCTCCACTACAGGACCAGCATTAGCTTCTGTTAGGATAAGCCTCGTTGAAGCTATATTTAATCCTAATCTAAATATCGTTGTTATTAGAAGCATGGTTGGAAATAGCGATAAATCCAATGATTCCTTAGAAAATAGCGAACTAAGCAAAATCATTGACCCTATCGAAATATTTATTATTAAAAATATACTCAGTACTTGCTCTGGTAGCGGTACCATAATTAACGCCAAAATCGCTACGACGAAAATACCAAGTATTGCATCTCCCGATCTCGCCAACATTGAGAGCTACCTCCTGTTTATCGAATTTGTGCTATCCCCCAACTAAATCAATATATCTTCTACTAACCGATACAGGCTTACCGGAAGTTTTTTACCTGGCGCAACACAACAAAACAATGCATGTGCTAACGCTTCATCCTCATGTATCCTAATATCAGCCCCAGCTATCTCTCTAATTTTATTACCCATATTGCCCATCCCTCTTGATATTACCATTGGTGCAACACCTTTATCATATTGGATGTTTACAATATAACGACCCCCTACAATAACTAAATCCTTCATAAAACAACCCCCTCTACAGCCTGACCACTTTCTTTTAATAAGATAACAGTCTACCCTACAGTTCCCTCTAATTGATATACCAGTGCTAAAATTTCAGCAACAGCTTGATACAATTCCGGAGGGATTGCATTATCTATATCTACAGTGTAATACAAAGTACGTGCTAATGGTTTATTCTCAATAATATGAACTCCATTATCTCTAGCAATTTCTTTAATCCTCTCTGCCATAAGGTTAACACCTTTAGCTACAACAACAGGAGCAATTCCCTGCTCTCTATCATAGTGAATGGCAATCGCATAGTGAGTTGGGTTAGTAATAATAACGTCTGCTTCTGGAACAGCTTGCATCATACGTCGCATAGACATCTCTCGCATTTTCTGACGGATTTTTCCTTTAATCTGTGGATCCCCTTCAGACTGCTTATGTTCATCTTTAACATCTTGCTTAGTCATTTTTAAGCTATCCTCATGTTTATACTTTTGATACGCATAGTCAGCTGCTGCAATAAATAAATATGCACCACCAACAGTCAAACCAACCCTACCTACTATACTAGCAACATAAATCATAACTTGCTCTAGGCTCATATCATAGAATGTAAAAAAATAAGGGATTTCACCTAATATGGTGTTTAGGTATATTGCACCTAAGAAAGCCACTTTTAAAATGGCTTTTCCAAGCTCAAATAACGAGTTAGGTGATACAATTTTCTTTAGTCCTTGTAATGGATTCATCTTACTGAATTTAGGAGCCATAGGCTTAAATGTAAAAAACCATCCTGTCTGAAGTATGGATACCGCTAATGCCAGGATAAATAGCATTAAGAACACTAATCCATTAATTAAAAGTACGGCTACCAAAGCGTCAGCAACTACATGCAAAAATTGTGTTAATTTAAAATCCCTAACAATCATAGGTATTTGTGCAAAAATATTACGAAAGTTATCTAGACAACTAATGAAATATCTTTCAGCGAAAACTTGCATAAGTGCAAAATAACTTACAAGTAATACAGCAGTATTTAATTCCTGACTTTTTGCAACTTGCCCTTGCTCACGTGCCTTCTCTCGCTTTTTTGATGTAGCAGATTCTGTTCTACCTTCCGAGGCAGCTGAGGCGAAATATTGTAAGTCTAAGGCAATCATATAACTCCTAGTCACTATACACCATCCTTTAGCAAAATATTACTAAATCCCCTACCTTAATAAGGTGTTGGCATTAATCCTTTTAACACATTAAAAAAATTATTGCGTAGTAATTCTATTACTAAATCAAAGTAAAATGGCATTATATTAACTAATACTATCAACATAGTCAGCATTAATAATAGCTTAAGTGGTAAACCGATTACAAACATGTTCATCTGTGGTGCCGCTCTTGCCAGTACACCCAGACCAACATCCACTATAAGAATTACCCCTACTAGTGGTGCTGATAATTTAAATCCGATTTCAAAAAACATTGCAACTGCATCGAGTATTGTACCTACTATCTCAGGATTAAACATCGCACTACCAATAGGCAAATATTCAAAAGTTTTTACTAGTGCCACTATAAACCAATGGTAACCTCCTGATAAAATAAATACCATTGAAAATGATAAGGTAAAAAGTCTACCTAATAATGGTATTTGTGATGCAGTTGTTGGGTCATAGAATGTACTCATCGATAACCCACCTTGGTTTGATAGCAATTGTCCAGTCCAGTTAAATATCTGAAAAAATATTAGCATAGAAAATCCAATTGCTGTTCCAACTAATATTTCCTTTATTAGTAGCAAAGTATAACTAATTAAACTGCCAGTATATCCTACTACCTCAAAAGGAACAGTAAAGAATACTATCATCGTTAAAGTGGTTATAATTCCACCAACAGCTAATGCTGGTACTTTTGTTTCTAATACTATTGGAAGCATTGTTATTGTTGCAATTAATCTGCAAAATATAAGCAACCATATATCAGTATGTGCGTATAAGTCTAACAAACTCTCCATAATATCCCCCCTATACTAGGTAGATCGAAAATTTGTCAACCATCACACTAATAAATGTTGTTAATTTTGCTATCATCCATGGCCCAAATATAATTAGTGCACCAAATACACATACGATTTTCGGCACGAATGTTAATGTCTGTTCTTGAATTGATGTTGCTGTCTGGAATATACTTATTGTTAAACCTATTACTAATGCTACTAGTAGTAACGGTGCTGCAACTTGTATCATTAATAAAATCGCTTCTCTCATTGCGTCCACTATAAGCTGTTGCATGAGACCTCACTCCTTTTATCTGAAAGTTTCTAACAGTTCACCTATTATTAAGTGCCAACCGTCTACAATAATAAAAAGTAATATTTTAAATGGTAGTGAAATCATAGCTGGCGGTAACATCATCATACCCATTGCCATAAGCGTAGAGGCAACAACCATATCTATTACAATAAATGGAAGGTAAATCAAAAACCCTATAACAAATCCTGCTCTTATTTCATTAATTATAAAAGCAGGTACTACGACATACAATGGCAGTTGAGATAGTATGTCTGTTTCATCTTCAATTAGAGGTAAACCTGATAAATCCATAAATAGCTTAATATCTTCATCACGGGTTTGTCTTACCATAAACTCTTTTAAGGGTCTTGTTCCTAAATCCACAAATTGTTGTTGGGTAATTTCATTATTTTGATATGGGATTATCGCTTCTTGATTTATTTGTGTGAATATTGGGCTCATTATAAATAAAGTTAAGAATAACGCTAGGCCTATGACTATTTGATTAGGTGGCATTTGTTGAGTTCCCATTGCTGACTTTAGGAAGTATAACGAGATTATAAGCCTTGTAAATGCCGTGGTCATAAGCAACATTGTTGGTAATAGGGCTAATAATGTTAGGAAAAATATGAGTTGTAAGCTTGTAGTATACTCCATCATGTCTGGTGTTAATAGGGTTTCAACCATTCTTTTTCTCCTGTAATTTAATGTTGATGTCATCTAATTTTGTGCAATAGTTTAATTTTTCTTTAGTTCCACTTAATAAGTGGTAATCTTCTCCTATCCGTACAATGTAGAGATATTGGTTAAATGCAATAGGAAGAGCTTCTATAATTTGCATGTTTTTCTGCCCTACCCCTTGCATTTTAAATCTTGTAAAACCTTTAGTAAAATATAAAGCTGTTAATACCACTACTATAAAACTTACTAGGAAAAAAGTTAGTTCAACAAATTCCATTTACTAACCAATTACTTTTTTAATTGCTTCAATAATACGGTCAGCCTGGAATGGCTTTACTATAAAGTCTTTTGCTCCAGATTGAATTGCCTCTATAACCATTGCTTGTTGACCCATTGCAGAACACATTACCACTTTAGCATTTGCATCAAACTCTTTAATTTGTTTTACAGCCTGAATTCCATCAACTTCTGGCATTGTTATATCCATTAGAACAAGATCAGGAGATAATTCTTTGTACTTAGCAACCGCTACTGCACCATTTTCAGCCTCTCCTGCTACTTCATAACCATTCTTTGTTATTATATCCTTAATCATCATTCTCATAAAAGCTGCGTCGTCTACAACTAAAATTCTTTGTGCCATTTTCTTATCTTTCCTTTCTAATTTCTATATCCTATTTTCAGGTTTGATTATATTAGTAACCCTGATACCAAAGTTTTCGTCTATAACTACAACCTCACCACTGGCAATAAATTTACCATTTACTAATATATCAATTGGTTCTCCTACTAGCTTATCTAACTCTACTATACTGCCTTCTCCAAATTCAAGTATCTCTCTAATCTTTTTCTTAGTTCTCCCTAATTCAACGGATACTTCTAATGATACATCCATTAAGATGCCGATATTTTCAGCTGATGGTGGCATAATGTTGGTATGGAATGTTTGGAATTGGGGCATTTGAGCCTGAACATTCGGCATTTCATAGTCCCCTTGACCTCCACCTCCTTGCATTTGTCCCATCATTTGTTGTTGCTGCATCATCTGTTGCATCATCATTTGCTGCATCATAGGATCCATCATTGGTTGCCCTGCTTGCTGTCCTGTCATAGGATCCATCATTGGCTGGTTCATCATTGGTTGATTCATCATAGGCTGAGCTTGAGCTGAGATTGGATCAATTCCAGCTTCCCCTGGCATTACTGTTTCAGGCATTGGCTCTGGTGGTGGAGCAGCAGCCGGAGTTGGTGGAGGTGGTGGAGGAGGTGGTGGTGCAGTTGGTTCATCACCCATCATACCATTAAATAGATTATCTACCAAACTCTTAGCAAAGCTTATGGGTAAAATCTGCATAAGTTCACTATCAATAATGTTTTCTAAAATTTGCATTCTAAAAGCTATTTTTACAATAGTTTTTTCGTCCCCTATTAAATTCTTAAGAGTATCACTAGCAGCCTCTAGTTGAACTGCATTAGGTGGTGAGATGTCTATCATCTTATTAAACACCTGTGATAATGAAGTGGATGATGAACCAATCATTTGGTTCATAGCCTCTGAAATTGCACTTAAGTGCAGTTCATTTAATTCATCCCCGCTATCATCACCAGAGCCACCCATCATTAAATCTGTAATTACTCTTACGTCCCTTTTTTGTAGAATTAATAGATTCGTACCTGAAAGCCCGACAGTATAGTCTACAGATGTCGCTACCATATCATCTGTTATTGATTGTTCCAACTCATCTGCACTTAAAATTGTAACTTTTGGTGTAGTTATCATTACCCTGTGGTTTAGCAGTGCAAATAAGGTGGTAGCAGCGGTACCCATACTTATGTTTCCTATTTCTCCAAGGGCATCAATCTCTTCTGGGGTTAGTAAACTCTCTGGCTCATCATCATCTGATGAACCACCCAGTAGTGCATTAATTTCCTCTTGAGAAAGCATATCTCCTGGCATTAATCGTCCTCCTTACGTAAAATCTCTTTTATTTGTACTGCGGATTTGTTTTTATAAACCCCGGGACTTACTTTAAATTTTAACACATTACCTACATAAAAATCAATATAACTATTAATTTCTCTGTCAAGCATTATTACATCATCTACTTCTA
>MDSQ01000024.1_pt1 | contig 43231 bp, 33 predicted proteins | sample 1008251 | NCBI WGS metagenome assembly MDSQ01 (sample SAMN05526597, study PRJNA338239) | gut metagenome | isolation source: Hindgut content | host: Naso unicornis | place: Saudi Arabia: Red Sea | collected 2016-05
GAAGCCCCCACTTCTATAAGTGGGGGTAGTTCACGGGATAACTAGATTATATTTTATCAATTAATAACACAAAAATGTCCTATTATTATCCCTAAAACATGCATTACATGTTACAAAATTAGCTAGCCCTAACGTTAAATGAAAAGTGGGACAACAGTTAAATATACTAAAATACAAGTTAAAATTTTATCAATACTTATGCCTTGAATTATAAGCTAAATTTAGTATAATTGTATTAACCGTTGAGAACGGAATTTTTAACATTTAGGAGGGAGCGCTAAATGCGTTTTACATTACCAAGAGATTTATATTATGGAAAAGATTCAATTGATATTTTAAAAACAATCAAAGGAAAAAGAGCTATTGTAGTTGTTGGTGGTGGATCAATGAGAAGATTTGGTTTCTTAGATAAGGTAGTAAACAACCTAAAAGAAGCTGGGATGGAAGTTGAGCTATTTGAAAACGTAGAACCTGACCCATCTGTAGAAACAGTAATGCGCGGGGCAGAGCAAATGAGAAAGTTTGAGCCAGACTGGATTGTATCTATAGGCGGCGGTTCACCAATAGATGCTGCTAAAGCAATGTGGATTTTTTATGAATATCCAGACTTCACATTTGAAGAAGCTATCGTACCATTTGGTTTACCAGAGCTTAGGCAAAAAGCTAAATTTATAGCAATTCCATCAACTTCAGGTACAGCAACAGAGGTAACAGCATTTTCGGTAATTACAGACTATGAAAAAGGTATCAAATATCCGCTAGCTGATTTTAACATTACGCCAGATATAGCAATTGTTGACCCTACGCTAGCAGAAACTATGCCAGCAAAATTAACAGCGCATACTGGAATGGATGCATTAACTCATGCAATCGAAGCTTACGTTTCAACTGCAAACTCTCCATTTACAGACCCTCTAGCAATTAAAGCAATTCAAATGGTATTTGAAAATATAGAAGCGTCGTTTAAAGGTGATTCAAAAGCTAGAGAAAACATGCACTATGCTCAGTGTTTAGCAGGCATGGCATTTTCTAACGCCCTTCTTGGCATCGTTCACTCTATGGCACATAAGACTGGTGCAGCATATTCAACAGGCCACATACCTCACGGTTGTGCAAACGCTATGTATTTGCCTTTTGTAATTCAATACAATTCAAAAGAAAACACACAACGATATGTTGACATAGCTAAAAGCGTTGGCTTAACTGGTAGCGACCAAGAGTTAATAGATAAATTATGTGCTAAAATCAATGAATATAACGAAAAATTAGATATACCTAAAACTATGAAAGATTTTGGTATAGATGAACAAGAGTTTTTAGACAAATTAGATGATGTTGCAAAAAATGCAGTAGACGATGCATGTACACTTTCTAATCCACGTAGCATAACACCAGAGCAAATGGCACAGTTATTAAAATGCTGTTACTATGGCACAGTAGTAAATATTTAGATTCAAAGATAAGCTGTAAACCTCGGTTTATGGCTTTTTCTATAGAAAAACAAGAAAGGTGATAAATCGTGTACAAAATAATTAATAAAAAACGTTTAAATAGTATGGTAGAACAAATGGTAATTCATGCTCCACATGTTGCAACAAATTGTGAGGCTGGGCAATTTATTATTTTATGTACTAATGAAAATAGCGAACGTATTCCGCTAACAATTCAAGATTATAATAGAGAAGAAGGAACCATCTCTATAGTATATCAAGTAGTTGGATATTCTACATTAGAACTTTCTAAAAAAGAAGCGGGCGAAGAAATCGCTCATTTCGCTGGCCCTCTAGGTGTAGAAACTGCTATATCTAAAAAGAAAAGAGTTTTAGGCATTGGCGGTGGTGTTGGAGCAGCTCCTCTATTTCCCCAAATTAGAAAATTTACAGAACTAGGAACCGAGTGCGATGTTATTTTAGGTGGACGTTCTGATGAATTTGTTATTTTAGAAGATGAATTTAAACAAGTTTGTCAAAACGTATATTGTGCAACTAACGATGGTTCTAAAGGAACACAAGGATTTGTAACTGATGTGCTAAAAGAACTATTGGATAAAGGTAATGAATATGATGAAGTAGTGGCAATTGGACCACTAATTATGATGAAAGCAGTTGTTGGGGTAACTAAACCGCTTGGCATAAAAACTATGGTTTCACTAAATCCTATTATGATTGATGGCACTGGTATGTGTGGTTGCTGTCGTGTTAGCGTAGATGGACAAACTAAATTTGCTTGTATCGATGGCCCTGACTTTGATGGTTATGGAGTTGATTTTGATGAAGCTATGGTGCGTCAAAACATGTATAAAAAGGAAGAAACTCATATTTGCAATTTAACAGGGGAGGTGCGCTAAGATGAATAGAAGTTTAGAAAAAGTTCCTATGCCAGAACAAGCGCCTGACGTTAGAAATAAAAACTTTAAAGAAGTTGCTTTAGGTTACACACCAGACATGGCTGTAGAAGAGGCTGACCGTTGCCTAAATTGTAAGCAAAGATTTTGCGTTGCTGGTTGCCCTGTAAACGTTCCTATTCCTGAATTTATTTCTAAAGTAAAAGAACGAGACTTTGACTCAGCTTATAATATTATTACACAAGAAAATGCCTTGCCTGCCATATGCGGCCGTGTTTGTCCTCAAGAAAATCAATGCGAAGGCAAATGTATTCGTAATAAAAAGGGCGAAGCTGTTGGTATTGGTAGACTAGAAAGGTTTGTGGCAGACTACAAAATGGAACACTCTGATATATCAGTACAAAAGCCAGAATCGTTGCCTCATAAAGTTGCAGTAATCGGCTCTGGACCTGCTGGTATAACGTGCGCTGGCGAACTTGCAAAACGCGGATACCAAGTGACTATGTTTGAAGCGCTGCATAAACTAGGTGGCGTTTTAGTTTATGGTATACCAGAATTTAGGCTTCCTAAAGATTTAGTAGAAAAAGAACTGCAAAAAGTAATTGATTTAGGCGTAACAATTGAGAAAAACGTTATAGTAGGTAGAAGTATGACTATAGACCAGCTTAAAGAAGATGGATTTGGTGCAATATTTATCGGAAGCGGCGCGGGACTTCCTAGATTTATGAGAATTGACGGAGAAAACTTAAATGGAGTATTTGCAGCCAACGAATTTTTAACTAGAGCTAACCTAATGAAATCTTACGAATTTCCAACTAGCCCAACTCCAATATTTACTGGAGGTAAAGTGGCAGTCGTTGGTGGTGGTAACGTTGCTATGGATGCCGCTAGAACTGCAAAAAGACTTGGCGCTGAAGAAGTTTATATTATATATAGACGTGGAGAACAAGAGCTGCCAGCCAGATTGGAAGAAATTCATCATGCAAAAGAAGAAGGCATAATATTTAAGTTATTATGCAATCCTGTAGAAATCGTTGGTCAAGACGGCTGGGTAACAGGCATTAAATGCATCGAAATGGAGCTTGGAGAACCAGACGCTTCGGGACGTAGAAGTCCAGTTGAAAAAGCTGACAGTTTATTTGAACTGCCTATGTCAGCAGTAATAATGGCAATCGGACAAAGTCCTAATCCACTAATTAGGATGACAACTCCAGGACTAGAAACTCAACGCTGGGGAGGAATTATAGTTAATGAAGAAACTATGGCCACTAGCAAAGAAAACGTTTACGCTGGTGGAGACGTTGTAACTGGCGCAGCTACAGTTATTTTAGCTATGGGCGCTGGCAAACAAGCTGCTCAGGCTATTCATGAAAGCTTCCAAAATTAACAAAAAAGCGTACCCCACAAAGGTACGCTTTTTTTAGTTGCACAAATATTAGCTAACCTTGATAGCAAAAATGTCATCACCAATTAACTCCTGATTTTTAGCAATTCCCTGAATAGCTCTAAGCTTAACAACAATATCATCCGATAAACGCTTAGCCATATCATAAGACTTAATCGCTACATCATACTGCTGACTACTAATAGCATCAATAACAACTTGTCCTTCCTTATGAAGCCGCTTATGAATAATATCCACCTCATTCCACTTAGCTGCAACCGAAGGATGAGTCACATTAATAACATGATAATAATGACCAAACCTGCACTTATCACCATCCACCTGAATTGGTCCTATTTCATGAGTATCCACAATAGATTTTAGCTCCTCAATCCACTTGTTATGATTTACTATAGCACTATCCAAAATCCCTAAAAATTCAGAAGTCTTAAGACAACGAGTAGTCTTTTGCATATTACGTGACACTCCTCTTATCTGATTTACAATCTTAGTATCAAGTTCATCCAAAGTTTGTGCATACCCAAGCAACGACTTAGAATTTTGATGCACCGCATCCGCTTGCTCCTTTAACGTCTTAGCATCACCTTCCACCGTATCCATAGCGCTACTTGCTAACTGTGCCGACGTAGTAATCGTCTCTATTGCATCAGACAAACTATTTATCGTATTAACCGAACCATCTAACTGCAAACAAGCCGTCTCAAACTCCTTACTCAAATAGTCAATCTTCTGGCTCATATGCTCTATAGAATCAGAAGTAGACGCAACGCTAGAAATACCAGCCTTAGTTGCACTACACATATCCACAGTAAAAGTCTCCATTTCATCTAAACGCGACTGTGTATTTTCCGCCAACTTCCTAATCTCACTAGCAACAACCGCAAACCCTTTACCTTGTTCGCCCGCGCGAGCAGCTTCAATAGTAGCATTAAGAGCTAACAAATTCGTTTGATTAGCAATAGCACGCACGCCGCTAATTATAGCACCAACCTGATTAGCTATGTATCCCAAAGTCTGGATTTTCTCCTCCATAACATGAGAATTTTCTAAAACCAAATTTTTAATCCGATTTATCTCATTAAGCTGCTCCATATTATCTTTAGTGCTAGCTGTAAGTGAAATTGTTGTTTGCGTTACTTCTTGCAATAGCTCATTAGACACTGCAGTGGAATCTACTATAGAATTAGTAAGCCCTCTTAAATTTGAAGTTGTAGCATTAGCACTAGTTAAATTATCATTTGCCGAATTAGCTAACGATATCGCAATCTCATCTAACTGCTTAGCCGAAAAAGTAATATTTAAATCTAATGCGCTTAATTCAGAACAATCCTCTAACAAAGTAGTTAGCAACTGAAATACATCCTGATTAGAAGCAATAAGCTGAGTAATAGTTAAAAGCAGCTTATTACTCATTGGCGTAACCATAGAAGGTCTACTTACAGGCTTACTATTTATACCGCTTTCTATATAATTTATCATCTTTTTATTCTGTGTAGTTATCATTTCGCGTCTTCCTCTCTTATGTCCAAAATATCTTAAATTTATTACAAGTAATAATAATATTTTACATTATATTACCATAAAATGCAACTAATAAAGCTAGACTTACAGCTATTGCATATAGGGAATAAACTCCACAAAAATCCGCTCCACCATAGCCTCCTCGGAAATAGTCTCTCCCACTACATACGTAGACATATAATCATCCACCGCAGTAGCTCCATATCTTCTATCTACAACTCCAACATCAGTTAAACCTAACCATTGCGCAGCCTGATTTACACTCATCTCACCCACAGTCACGCCATGATACCTAGACCCAGCAAACATCTCAATCCCTGTAATTTTAAGATACCCTTCTGGTTGTCTTTGCAGATATAAAAACGCATTAATCCCATCTCCTATTAACTGATAAGCTAACTCCACCCCATCAACCGCAGCTGGCACATATTCAATCCCCATATTCTCAAGCTCTGGTAACAACGTATAATAATCCACAAGTCGTCCATCCACAATTTCAGAACAATCAAATCTTGCAGGTAACTGCTCCAAATCTGCTAAAGTAGAATTAATTAAAACAGTATTCGTTAACTCATCAAAACCAACAGAAACACCAAGTGCTTGTGAAACGAAAATTAAAGGAACCATAGTAATTTCATCGCTAATTATAGGCGCAGCAGCTAATCTGTTAGAAACGCCATTAATCAACGCAGTGTCTTCAGCTATTTTAAAACTTATAACATCGTAATCTTTACTAATACTAATAGCCTCTGTATACTCATCCCACTCAACCTCAGCGCCTAACATCTCGCTAACTAATCGTACAGGCACAAGAGTTGTCCCATTAACCTCTATCACAGTTTGCGACGTTATAACTTCGCCATTTATAATTAAGTTTGTACTTGCCATCACTGGTGTTGTCGCTAACATTAATGCTAACATTGCTATAGAAAATCTTTTTTTCATAAAAAAACCCCTTTATCGTATAAATTTTTGAGAATTCACTCATTAATTTTATCGACCTAAAAGTTAACTTTTTCCAATATTAGCTCATAATCACAAATTAAAACATGAGTTGCTTCTTATAATAAAATTAAAACAGTAAACTTCACTTAAAAAAATTAATAATCTTTTAAAAAGTTGTTGCTTTTGTTAATTAAATATGTTATAGTTTAATTATTAATAGGTAAAAAATTATAGATAATAGTTAATAATAAATTTATAATTGACTTAATTGTAGCTCTTTAGTTCAAAATCTAATCGATATTAGAGGGGGAATTTATATGAAAAAATTATTAGTAGCAGTTGCATTATCAACAACAATGGTAGCAAGTTTAACCGGTTGCACCGATGATACAGCTTCAGATGCATCTTATCCAAACAAAAGCGTTAGTGTTATAGTACCGTTTTCAGCGGGCGGAGGAACTGACCTATGTACTAGAGCAATTGTAGACGCAGCAAAAGATAGTTTTCCAAATAACATTTCAGTTGAAAATCAAACAGGCGGAGCTGGGGCAATTGGCATGATTACAGGGGCCAACTCAGCAGCAGATGGCTCTGTACTCACTACAATATGTGTAGAGTTAGTAACTTTACCTCATACAACTAGCGGAACAAATCTTCATCCTGATTTGTTTACCCCTGTTTTAATGATAAATTCTACTTATTCAGCCGTTACAGTTAAGGCTGATTCTCCTTATAACACATTAGAAGATTTACTAGACGCAGCGCGAGAAGGCAACGTTCAAATTGGAAACTCCGGCGTAGGAGCTATTTGGCACCTAGCGGCAGCAGCTTTAGCTCAAGAAGCAGGAGTTGAATTTACCCACATCCCATTTGACGGCGCATCGCCAGCATTAACATCGCTATTAGGCGGACACATTGACGCAATCACAGTATCTTACCCAGAAGTTGCAGCTCAGGTAGAAGCTGGAGAAGTTAAGGTGCTAGCGTTAATGGCACCAGAAAGAAATGAAAATCTGCCTGACATCCCAACAGTTCAAGAGTTAGGATACGACGTTGCAGTTGGTACTTGGAGAGGACTTGGCGTTCCTGCTGATACTTCACAAGAAACAGTAGACACAATCTATGAAATCTTCTCTGAAGCTAGTACGCAACAATCGTTTATTGACTTTATGAATAATAACAATCTTGACATTGACATTCTAGGGCCAGACGAGTTTTCACAAAGAATTTATGAAGAATATGAATTATTTGGTGAATTAATTTCAGATTTAGGCTTAGGACAATAAATTTATAAAGCTAGCATCTCTGTTTAAACATGATGGATTATTATACGCACTAAAATAAGTGGGGCATTCATTAGTTGATTTAGAGGTGCTAGCTTTTTATACAATTACGAGTGGAGGTGTAGTATGAAAAAAGGGAATTTAATTTTAGCTACAATTTGTATTATTCTTGGGCTATACGTAATATCAGTTGCAATGCAATATCCAGCAGGTACTGGAGGAGTGCCAGGCCCCGGCGTATTCCCCATTATGATTTCAGTAGTGTTAATAGCATCATCAATAGCAATCATTGTATCTAGCCTAAAGATGGAAGATGTGCACATTTCTTGGTTAGATGATAACACAAAAAGAGTGTACTTAAGTATGGTTGCATTGTTAGTATATGTATTTGCTATGGCACAAATTGGATTTGTTGTAACTTCCGTAATTTTTATGACCGGCATGACACAATGGTTTAGAAAAGGCAAACCGATTGTAAACGCAGGTATTTCGGTTGCATTCGTAGCAATAGTATACTTTGTATTTGGAATGTTACTAAATGTACCACTAAACTTTGGGATATTAATATGATAGGAGGGATGACATATGATAGGTGAGGTATTAAGTGCTGTATTAAACCCAATGATACTTATTTACATTGTACTAGGCGTTGCTGGCGGAATTTGTATAGGCGCATTACCGGGCTTAACCGCAACTATGGGAGTTGCGCTAATATTACCGCTAACGTTTGGTTTAGATGGCTCAGCTGGCATGCTACTACTCCTTGGAGTTTACATAGGAGCTATATACGGTGGTTCTATATCCGCAATTTTATTAAAAACTCCAGGAACACCAGCATCAGCCGCAACAGCAGCAGACGGATATGCTTTCTCAAAAAGAGGCGAAGGCGGACGCGCGCTAGGTATTGCAACAGTATCATCATTTTGCGGTGGAGCTGTAAGTTGTATATTATTAATGCTAATCTCTCCACAACTTGCAAAACTTGCTTTAAAATTTAGCGCTCCTGAATTTTTTATGTTAGCATTATTCGGTCTATCAATTATTGCTAGCGTGTCAGGAAAATCTTTAGCTAAAGGAATTTTATTTGGCTGTATTGGCCTTCTACTAGCAATGATAGGCATTGACAGCATTACAGGTTACGTTAGATTTACGTATGGCAATATAAATTTACTATCAGGAATATCATTTATCCCTGTTATGATAGGACTATTTGCCATGACACAAGCATTTATAGGGATTGAAGAAATATTCTTAAAAGATGAAATAGACCAAAAAATCGATAGAGTATTACCAACAAAAGAAGATTTAAAATCAATATTTAAAATTGCTCCAATAACAGGCTTAATTGGCACATTTATCGGTATAGTACCAGGAGCTGGTGCAGATATAGGTGCATTCGTATCTTATAATGAAGCAAAAAGATTTTCCAAACATCCAGAAAAATTTGGAACAGGTATTCCAGACGCAATTGCTGCCTCAGAAGGTGGAAACAACGGCGTAACAGGTGGAGCTATGATTCCTATGTTAACACTAGGTATACCAGGAGATGCAACTGCTGCCATAATGATTGGCGCACTAACTATCCAAGGATTACAACCTGGCCCATTGTTATTTACTGATAACGCAGTTTTAGTTTATACAATTTTTGCTGGCCTATTCCTAGCTAACGTTGTAATGCTTATTCTAGGTTTATCTGGCATCAGATTATTTGTAAAAGTATTAGCTATACCAAAAACCATCTTAACTCCAATGATTATGATACTATGCGTAGTAGGTTCTTATGCAATAAACATGAACCTGTTTGACGTTGGCGTAATGGTCGCTTGTGGTATAATAGGATACTTCTTACACAAATTAGAAGTACCAGCATCTCCAATAGTTTTAGCACTAATTTTAGGCCCCTTAGCAGAAAGCAACTTTAGACGCGCGCTACTTATGTCCGGAGGTTCCATCTCTACATTCATAAGCACTCCTATCTCAATATTCTTCTGCTTTATGTCAGTAATAACATTATTCTGGCCATTTATAGCATCTAGAAAAAAGAAAAAGGCCTCCGAAACAGTTTAAGTATATAAGAAAAATTTACAATAAATGGAATAATTCTTAAGAATTGGTAAATAATAACAATAACATATAGCAGAAAGGACGACGACTATGGAAATAAAATATGGTTTAAACCCAAAAGATATGAAGTTGTATTCAACCCAAGAAATAAAAGAAGAAGTAACATTTAAAAATTTTTTTATACCCGATGAAATAAAATATCTATACACGCATGTAGACAGAGCGCTAATGGGTGCAATAGTACCTAAAACAAAAGAATTATGTTTAGACGATTTCATCAACGCAAAACAAGACCTTGGCTGCGAATATCCTTTAGCCGCAAGAGAAATGGGTTGCATAAACCTAGGCGGCGACGGTTATGTATTAGTAGATGGCAACCGCTATGACATTGGCAACACTACTGCTATCTACATTGGTAAAGAAAGCAAAAACGTAACTTTTGGTAGTGTTAACTCGGAAAACAATGCTAAATTTTATTTTTACTCAACACCAGCTCACAAGCAATATCCAACTAAAGTAATAACAAAAGAAGATGCAGTAAGACTAGAACTTGGTAGCACGCTAGACTGTAATGAAAGAGTAATCCTTCAATATATCCAACCGGCTACCTGTGACTCTTGTCAAGTTCTGCTTGGCTACACACAATTAGCACCAGGCAGCGTATGGAATTCTATGCCAACTCATGTTCATGAAAGGCGCACTGAAACATATATGTATTTTAACATGAAAGAAACTGATAGAGTAATCCATCTAATGGGCGAGCCTGATAATACAAAACATTTGATTATCGAAAACGAAGAACTCGTTATTTCTCCAGCATGGTCGATACACGCCGGTGTTGGCAGTGGTAGCTACGGATTTATCTGGGGTATGGCTGGCGAAAATAGAGACTTAGGCGATGCGGTAAGTTATAAAATTAGCGATTTAAGTTAATAAAAAAAAGGATTGTAGCTCACGTTACAATCCTTTTTTTTACCTCGTTATACAATGCAAATACTCGAGAGTAGAACTAGCCTTATGAATTCTATTTTCATGCTTATCTGCCTTAAACCTTCTATACTCCTTAGTAAAAATTTGATAATCACCATACTTACACATAATTTCCTTAATAGTATTTAATGACATTAAACCTTCATTATTATAACTTACAAAAACATACTTAAAATTAGCCTGACTAATTAAATCCTCAAAAGTCTGTGCCACTGTTCGCTTAGAACAATACAAACTTTTCTGCGAATCATAATTTCTTAACCCAGTTTTACCTTTAACAATAGGATTATCATATCTTGAAATAGTTTCTAACACATGATAATTCGCACAATACTGCCGTGCATTATACGGTGGGTCTAAATATAAAATATCCCCAGCAATCTCACTAATCAAATTATTAATATTTTCATTATAAACCTTGCCTGCTGGATTACCCTCAATAATAGGCAACAACTCTAAAATCAACTCCTTTTGTGCCGACTTCTTTATATGCTTTAAAAACGCGCCATAAACAGATGCAGTATTCGCAAGCTTATCCATAGAATTAATTAAGCTTGCCAAATAATAATAATATTGTGACTCGGAAATCTTCTTATCAATATGCAGTTTCTCTAATTCGTTCCTAATTGCATCGCACTTTTTGCCGTTATAATCAGTAAAATAATTTCTGCCACTACCAGACCCCGCGCAATAATTAATAAATATAAACCCCTCAGTTCCTTCTAACGAATTTAAGTAATCCACTATGCTATTATCCATCTTATAATTATTTTCTATATTGTGTTTATTAACCACATAACTATAATATTGGATATCGTTAGCAATCACTTTGTAGCCTTTCTTTTTAAACGCACTTCCCACCACTCCTGTGCCTGCAAATAAGTCTGCAAAAACTAAATTCGTTCCTTCTTTAATATTTGTTACTCCTTCAATTGTATTCAATAAAAAATCTAACAGCGAATACTTTGACCCAATATAATTCAATCTTATCATCCTACTTTCATTTCTAAAGCTTACCATATGAAGATAAGTCATAAAAGGCCTAAACGCAATATGGCTTAAAGTACCTTGATAAAATTATAATACTAACAATAAATACATAATTAGCTAAACTAAAATTTTAATAAATCCAACATAAATAATAGTAAAAATGGTAAATACTATAGAAGACTATGAAATTGATTAGGAGGGATTTAATGCAACAATTTAATAATTTTTGTAATCAAAATAACCTTACTTATTTATTAAACAATCCAGGCGCAATTAGTGTATTTACATTTTTGCTTAATCGCCTAACCCCCAGCAGCAATAGGCCACCGCTAGAACCGCTAGCTTTAGGCGTGGAATCTATAATGCTAAGTAACTCAAGCTTTTCCATACACAGCAGAGAAAATAGAAAAATCGTTGGCCACATGTGCCGTTATATAATGAAGACTAAATATAACAAATCACCTTACGATGTTGTTACATTTAAAGCTCCTAGTCCTATGTATTTTAAAAGCGGACTAACTTATAAATAAAATACAAAGAGCTCGCTTATTATTTTAGCAAGCTCTTATTACATATATTGCCATGTCTATCTAGAGAAATAAGATTGTAATTATTAGCAAATTTAGTTATAATTATGTAATAATTTAAGACAAAAAATCAATTTATTATAAACATTTATTTTATTTACATCGGGGGATAAAACCATGAAAAAAACTTTATTATATTCAACATTCACTATGATAGTAGCAGCTTGTATTAATCCAGTTGTAACTTATGCTAATCCTAGTACAGTATTTAATCAAGAAGTTATTACTAATAACCAATATAGTGTTACACTTAAAGATATTAATCCTAACAATATGTTTGGTTATAGCGTTAATGTGTTGCTAGAAAACAAATCTGCTGATACAACTTATATGTATTCAGTAGACAGCGCAACTATAAATGGAATAGCTTGCGACCCATTATTTGCCTCAACTGTTGCTCCAGGAAAAAAATCCAATGCTCAAATTATATTTAATACAGATGATTTAGAAGAAATGGGCTTAACTGACTTTACACATATCGAAATTACTTTTCGTGTCTATGATGCTAACAACTGGTCAATTGGAGAATTGCCTATGGAAACTATCCACATCTACCCTCAAGGCGTAGAAGCAGTTACTAAATTCGTACGCACCAGTTTGCCTACCGATAAAGTATTAGTGGATAATGAATATGTTACAATTACTTTTACAGGCCAAGAAACAGACTGGTTAGGCTATAATGCTAATTTATTTTTAGAAAACAAAACAGATACAACTATTATGTTTAGCACAAGTCAGGAATCGGTTAATGGGTATATGTTATCACCTCTTTTTGCTAAGACTGTAAAGCCAGGCACATCTGCCATTGGAGCGCTGACTTGGCCTAGTACATCTCTTGAAGAAAATGATATTAACGTAGTAGAAGAGATAGAAGTGTTATTTAAAGCTTATGACTACGAAAATTTTATGAGAGATTCTTTCGTTGAAGAAGTTGTAATATTTCAACCATAATACCATCATCAAAGTAATAAAGTTTTAATAATTTAATTAAATTAAAATAAATTATTTCAAAAAAAAGGGAGGGATTTCACCTCCCCCTCTTACAATCTATTAAGCATCAACTGATTCTACGTCAGTAACTTTTTCTACATCAGTAACTTTTTCTACCTCAGTAACTTTTTCAGCTTCACTAACCTCAGGTTCCACATGACCGTCTGCAGTAGTAGGCACGTCTAATGCAGTTGCTCCACCGAAATAATATCCTACCACAGCACTAACGATAGCAACAAACTCGGATGGCATAGTTTGGTCAAAAAATACAGCACAGCAGGCTAATACTATATATGCTCCACTAAACCCAAGCGCCATTATTCTTCGTGTATCACTAGATGATTGTTCTGATAATTTCATAATTACTCACCCCCTATAGCTAGTCTATACAATATTGTATTCACATGTCCTATAATGGTGAGTAAATTTATGTCACTTTTTATCACTAGAGCCTTACGCTATTCAAATATTTCTCATTTTTGGAAAGACAATGCAAGCAAATTGTCCGTATCTCTAAAATATGTATTGTTAGTTAATTCTAGCTTCTGAGCAATCTCATCTACCTTACAATCATCTAAAATTTGAATAGTAGTACTAAAATGGTTATCTTTACCGTCAAAGATATGACACTCACCATTTTCTTTTAAATACGCTACTTTATTAGAATCAGCTTTAGTCAAAGTATAATAAATGCCATTCTCTTCAATAACACTAAATATAACATTTCTATCATTATAAACCATAAGCACATGTCTACTATGCGCATATCTCTTTTTGCCATTAAGTCCTACATCAGCAAAAGTTGTATTTAACTCAGTATCAATAAAAAATATTTCAGCTGGATTAAAATAAGCTATAGCATGCACTACACTAAGCGAAAAAAACTGCGCGCCATGATGTAGCATTTTTTTAATCATATGATTTTCGTTAGCTAGTTCTGCTACTAAATCTTTTGCACACGTATTTAGTTCAAATTCACCCGAAATTTTTGGAGTAAACTTTGGCCCTTTGCCCTCAGCTTGTAATAAGCCCGTAAACCTTGATTTATCTTCTAACTTAATAGCTGACGCTCGGCCGTGCACAATAATATGTTCGCCCTTATAATAAATATACTCCATAGCCTCTAATTGCGGAAGACTAGCATTACTATTAACTGCCACAAAAATCTGTTTTTGACCTAAACAAAAATCAACTACCTTATGTCGAGCATCATTCGCCGAAACTCTTTCCTTTAAAAACTCCATGGTATCACTCCTACAATTGAAAATTAGTTATAAATAACCAATTAAATTATATCCCAATTAATGGATAATGTCAATGTGAAACCTTGCTGCTCCACCCCTTCAAAATGGTACTGATTGTCTTTGTGGATTTCTTTTCTTATTCGTATCGCTTGGACAGGACACCAGTTTATGCACCCAAAACATTCCGCACAATTATTTTTTATAACCGCTTTTTTATTCTCATAAAATGTTATTTAGTTACTATAGAATAAATATTTACAAACAAGGCAAGTATCTAAAAATAGAAACTTAAGAAAGGATTTTAGAATATGCAATTAAATTATACACATCTTCACATCCACACAGAATATAGCCTTCTAGATGGCTCTGCTAAAATCTCCGAATTGCTAGCTAGAACGAAAGAACTAGGGATGAATTCACTAGCAATCACCGACCATGGGTCGATGTTTGGAGTAATCGATTTCTATAAAGAAGCAATGGCACAAGGGATAAAGCCAATAATAGGGTGTGAAGTATATTTAGCAAAACGAACACGATTTGCTAAAGAGAGCCAAGACTTGCGCTCATACCATTTAGTATTATTAGCAGAAACAAATGAAGGATATCAAAATCTTATAAAAATGGTTAGCATGGGGTATACAGAAGGATTTTATCGCAGACCTCGGATTGACTACGAACTATTAAAGCAACACAGCAACGGAATAATAGCGCTAGGAGCATGCTTAGCTGGACCTGTATCTAGACGTATATTAGAGGAAAGTTATGAAAATGCTAGAGATACAGCATTACAACTACAAAATATATTTGGCGAAAATAATTTTTTCTTAGAAATACAAGACCATGGAATGCAAGAGCAGAAAAAAGTTAACGAAGTAACAATTAAAATAGCAAAAGAAACAGGCATCCCCCTAGTTGCTACTAACGATGTTCACTACATTTTAGAAGAAGATGCAAAGCCACATGAAGTATTATTATGTATTCAAACAGGAAAAACCATGCAAGACACTAACCGCCTAGTCTACAAAGGGGAGCAGTTTTTCTTAAAAAGTCCTAAGCAAATGTACGAGTTATTTCATAATATACCCGAAGCGCTAGAAAATACACAAAGTATTGCAGATAGATGTAACGTTGAATTTACATTTGGAGAATTGAAACTACCTAAATTTAAAGTAGCTGCGAACACTACAGCCGAGGATTATTTACGCGAATTATGTTACACAGGATTAAACGAAAGATATAATACAATTACAAAAGAATTAACTGATAGACTAGATTTTGAGTTAGAAGTTATAATCCAAATGGGATTTGTGGATTACTTCCTTATAACATACGATTTTATAAAATTTGCTAGAGATAACTCAATACCAGTAGGGCCAGGACGGGGGTCAGCAGCCGGAAGTATAGTAGCATACACTCTGCACATTACTGACATTGACCCAATTAAGTACCAATTAATATTTGAAAGGTTTCTAAACCCGGATAGAATTAGCATGCCAGATATAGATATAGATTTTTGTTACGAGCGCCGAGGTGAAGTTATTACTTATGTAATAGAAAAATACGGCGTTGATAGAGTTGCGCAAATAGTTACATTTGGAACGATGGCAGCAAAAGCAGCAATTCGGGATGTTGGACGTGCCCTAAATATGCCTTATGCCCAAACAGATGCGATTGCTAAAATGGTACCTAATGAACTAAGAATAACAATAGATAAAGCTTTAGAGACAAATCCTGAATTAAAAGCAGCGTATCAAAAAGATACAAGCATAAAATATTTAATAGATACCGCAAAAAAATTAGAAGGCCTACCTAGACACTGCTCAACCCATGCTGCTGGAGTAGTAATATCAAAAGAACCTATTACTAATTATGTTCCACTAAACTCAAATGATGGAGTAATTACAACCCAATTTCCTATGACCACCCTAGAAGAGCTAGGTCTATTAAAAATGGATTTTTTAGGGCTTAGGACCTTGACTGTAATTGATAAAGCTATAAAATTAGTTGATAGTGCCGTTGATTTTGCTAATATGGATGACGAGCAAGTTTTTAAATTAATTTCTACTGGTAACACTGAGGGTATATTCCAATTAGAAAGCTCTGGAATGAGACAGTTTATGCGAGAACTTGCGCCCAATTCACTTGAAGATATTATAGCGGGTATTTCCTTATATAGACCAGGTCCAATGGATTTTATCCCTAAATATGTTGCGGGTAAGCGTGATAAGAGTAGCATTACTTATACTCACCCTTCACTAAAACCCATACTAGAAAACACATATGGTTGCATCGTTTATCAGGAGCAAGTGATGCAAATTGTGCGGGACTTAGCAGGCTATAGCTTAAGTCGTAGTGATTTACTTCGGCGTGCAATGGGTAAGAAAAAAACTGATGTTATGCTTAAAGAAAGAGAAATATTCTTAAATGGTGATGGAGAAAACGTTTGTGGAGCATTAAAAAATGGTATTCCAGAAGATGTAGCAAATACAATATTTGATGAAATGATAGACTTTGCCAAGTATGCATTTAACAAATCTCATGCCGCTGCATATGCAGTTATTGCCTACCAAACCGCATATTTAAAATGCCACCATAAAGTAGAATTTATGGCAGCCTTAATGTCATCGGTTAAAGATTTTAACGATAAAATAAGACATTATATCGAAAGTTGTAAAAAACAACAAATTAGTATATTAGTACCAGATATTAATACAGCAATGTCAGAATTTTCGGTACAAGATAGTAAAATAATGTATGGCTTAAGTGCAATCAAAAGTGTAGGTGAACAAGTTGTTCATAAAATAATTAGAGAGCGTGACTTAAACGGCCCTTTTAAAAGTTTAACCGACTTTTGTGAGAGAGTGAACGAAGTTAATAAGCGCTATATCGACGGCTTAATTTTAGCTGGTGCATTTGATAGTCTTGGAGGCGCTCGCAGTCAATACCAAAAAATATTTCCGCTAATAATCAATAGGATTGCTATAAATAATAAACAAAATATATAAGTGGACAACTTGACTTATTTGGTAATACTGCTCACCTAGATGAATTGCCTAACATTCCTGAATTTTCTACCCAAGAGTTGCTTAGGTATGAAAAAGAAGTGTTAGGAATATATTTAAGTGGACATCCATTAGATAAAGTTAGCTCACAAATGGATATTTTAACTACCCATAAAGCGATAGAATTTGCTTATAATAATGAAGACGAAGTGTCAATTAAAGATAATGAAAAAGTAACAATTGCTGGCATGATTGTATCGCAAAAAATCCAATTAACTAAAACGGGTGACAAAATGGCTTTTATTGAAGTGGAAGATTTATCTGGAATAGTAAATTGTATAGTATTCCCCAATATATATAAACAATTAGCGCAAATTCCCGAAAATGAACCTGTCATTATAAATGGTAGAGTGTCGTTCCGAGAAGAAGAGGAAGCAAAGGTAGTAATTTTTGAAATTTTAGTTCTAAATTCTCTAATAAAGGATACACTAGTACTAGAGTTAGACAAAACTCAGCGTACAGCTACGCTTAGACAAAATTTGCTGGAAATATTTCAGCGCAACAAAGGAAATACTCGCGTTATAGTGAAAAATAAGGAAGATCAAACTACAAAAGCTTTCCCAGCCAAATATAATATTGAGATAAGCGCCGATATTATTAATTCATTAGGAGAAATAATACCTAAAGAGTGTATTATCGTGCAGAAATACGCTTAGCAAACTACAAAAAAGGGCATTATTGTTTATGAATAAGATAGTTAAAAGAATGACATTATAATATGTATAGTTTAATTTATTTATTAGGAGGCTATCTATGAGCACAGAAATCAAAAAAATTGGGGTGTTAACAAGCGGCGGCGATGCTCCTGGGATGAATGCTGCTATTCGTTCTGTTGTAAGAACAGCTATTTCATATGATATGAAAGTTATGGGAATTAAAAACGGTTATAAAGGACTTCTTAATGGAGATATTACTGAACTTAAGTCCAAAGATGTATCTGATATTATTCAACGCGGTGGTACCATTTTACAAACTGCTCGTTGTAAAGAGTTTATGAAACCTGAATATCAAGAGCGTGGAGCTGAAATGTGTAGAGTATTTGGCATCCAAGGGCTAGTAGTAATTGGTGGAGACGGTTCGTTCCAAGGAGCAGAAAAATTAGCTAACCTAGGAATTAATACGATAGGAATTCCAGGTACTATTGACCTAGACATTGCGTGTACTGAATATACCATTGGATTTGACACTGCGGTAAACACGGCTATGGACGCTATTAACCGAATTCTTGACACATCTTCATCTCATAGTAGATGTTCTATAGTTGAAGTTATGGGCCGCAATGCTGGGTACATCGCACTTTGGTGTGCTGTTAACACTGGTGCTGAATGTGTACTTTTACCAGAAAGAGAACGACCTAGCGATGATGAAATCATTAGAAGTATAGTAGAAAATAAAAACCGTGGGAAAAAACATTTCCTTATCGTTGTTGCAGAGGGCGTTGGCGGATGTCACAAACTGGCTAAGACTATTGAAAATACTACTGGTATTGAATCTAGAGTAACCGTTCTTGGACATTTACAAAGAGGCGGTTCGCCTACAGCAATGGATAGGATGCAAGCATCTATGATGGGAACTCGCGCGGTGGACTTACTTCATGATGGTCATGCAAAACGTGTAGTTGCTTATGTTAAAGGTGAGTATGTTGATTACGACATTAACGAAGCTTTAGCTATGAATAAAAACATTAATGAATTTAGATTAAGAGTTAGTAAAATATTAAGTGTAAAATAAGTTAAATTTAAGGAGATAATAAAAAAATGCGTAAAACGAAAATTATATCAACTATTGGGCCAAAAACTAACAGTTTAGAAGCTATTAAGAAAATCATTCTTTCTGGCGCTGATGCAATCCGATTAAACTTCTCTCATGATTCTAGAGAAAAACATGCGGACACAGCTAGACGTGTAATGCAAGCAAGGGAAGAACTAGGCATTCCTACAGCAATAATATTAGATACTAAAGGCCCTGAAATCCGTACTAGCGTATTAGCTGGTGGAGAAGATGTTGAATTAGTAGCGGGTAGCACTTTCACTTTAACTACTGATGAAATTGAAGGAGATGCAACAAAAGTTAGCGTAACTTATCAAGACCTTCCAAAAGATTTAAAAGAAGGCGCAAGAGTCCTAATCGATGATGGATTAATTGAGTTAGTTGTTAAAAGCATAAATGGCAACGATGTTGTAACTGAAGTTATTAACGGCGGTCTACTTGGCGAAAGAAAAGGGGTTAACCTTCCTGACGTATTTGTAAACCTTCCAGCTCTAACTGAAAAAGACATCGCAGATATTACTTTAGGTGCTGAAGTTGGATTTGACTTTATTGCAGCATCATTTATTAGATGTGCAGCTGACGTAATTGAAATCCGTAAACTATTAGAAAAAGTTGGCGGCTCTAACATTAGAATTATATCTAAAATTGAAAACCGTGATGGTGTAGATAATATTGATGAAATACTACAAGTTACAGACGCTATTATGGTTGCTCGTGGAGATTTAGGGGTTGAAATCCCACCTGAAGAAGTTCCTATTGTGCAAAAAATGCTTATTAGAAAATGTAACGAGCTTGGTAAAATGGTAGTAACTGCTACTCAAATGCTTGAGTCTATGATTAAAAATCCAAGACCTACTAGAGCAGAAGCTAGTGACGTTGCTAACGCTATTTTCGATGGTACTTCAGCTATAATGCTATCTGGAGAAACTGCTAAAGGTGATTATCCTTATGAGTCTATCAAAATGATGGTTAGCATTGCAGAAATGGTTGAGAAAACTGATGAGTTATACAACATGACTTACGATGATTCACTAATTAACTGTATGACAACTGCGATTAGTTTAGCTACGTGCCAAGCGGCTAAAGGGCTGGATGCTACAGCTATCATTACAGCTACAAAATCAGGACACACTGTAAGAGCATTATCTAAATTTAAACCAAAAGCTCCAATAGTAGCGTGTACACCAGACAAGAAAACTCAATACCAGCTTAACCTAATATGGGGTTGCAAACCTTGCTTAATGAGTGTAGATGCTGGAGCTACTACTGATGAAGTATTTGCGGCTACTATTGCAACTGCTGAAAAAGAAGGCATTGTAAAAAAAGGTGACGCGGTAGTTATCACAGCTGGAGTACCTATTGGTGGAGCAGGGACTACAAATATATTAAAAGTTCAATATGTAGGAGATATTTTATCTAGTGGTAAAGGAATTTGTGATGGCGTAGCAGTAGGTACTGCTCGTGTAATTACTGAAATTGACGAGGCTAGCAAAAATTTCACTAAAGGGGATGTATTAATTGCTCATAGAACTGATGATACGTATTTACCTCTTATGAAGTTAGCAAGCGCAATTGTAGTTGAAGACCATACAAAAGCTGAAAACAACCATGCGGTAAAAGTGGGTAAAACAATAGGAGTTCCAGTTGTATATGGAGCAGGAATTGTTACTCAAGCTGTGGAAAATGGATTATCCATTACAGTGGACAGCAAAAAAGGGCTAGTATACAGCGGTGTAGTTACACCTCAATAAGCAAGCAATAAATAGTAATAGTGTATAATGGAAGGCATTTCTTTTGTAGGAAGTGCCTTTTATTGTATCTAAGTTAATATTTTTGATTAAAAAGGCATAATAATATAATTATAACATTTTATACCTATATAAAAATTATAAAAACCATAGTTATATTTACCTAAAATGCATATAATATATTATCAGTGCTGAAGATTAAGGAGGAGACAAATATGAGATTAATTCCAGTATCACAATTAAGAGTAGACTCAGTATTGGCTCTAGATATTATTGACGAACATGCCAAAATACTCCTCGCTAAAGGGCATACATTAAACCAAATGAATTTAAGTAGACTACGTACCACTAATGTTGCCTCAGTTTATATTACTGATGAATATTGTTTTAATGATAATACAAACTATACCTCACAGCCATCAAATATTTTAAGGCGAGTAATTATAGTTAAACGTCTAATGAAAATGGTATCAGCAGGTACTACTACAAAAGAAGCAGTGTTTCATACACTTAAAGCTGTATATGAAATGGTAGATGGCTTAGATCAGCAAAAATATAGCCTGCGCTTAGTATATGAGCCAAAAAAAATTCTCGTTAACACGTTTGAAGAAAATATTATTTATATTGCAATGATGAGCGCCTTATTTGCCCTTAAGCTAGGATTTAGCAAAAAAGAAGCTTCATATATATGTTTAGGAGCATTGGTTAGAGACATTGCATTAATATCATATAACTTTCAAGAGCAGGAAATGAACACTCCTGCCACTAAAGAACATCCTATAAAAGGTTATAACCATTTAAAAACTAGGTATAATCTACCTGAAGAAGTGCTAGAAATTGTTATCCAACATCAAGAAACTTATGACGGCAAAGGTTATCCTTATGGATTAAAAGGTGAACAAATATGTACAGGCGCACGAATTATTGCTATAATAGATATGTACTACAAAATTAAAACAACAAATATGAGTAGAACAGCCGCTACATTAGAAGAGGATTTTAAAAGGTGGACAGCACACCTTGACCCTACTTATATTAAAAAATTTTTAGAATTTGTTAACATATATGATCCAGATACTTTGGTAAAATTAACCAATGGAGACTGTGCAGTAGTTACCAGTAGTAGGCCTATTAATCCATTTCGGCCTCAAATTAAGATTGTGAAAAGTGCTAAATTTAATAAAGAAGAAATAATAAATTTATCTGATAGACCAGAATTGCATATTCATCATATATTATATTATATAGATTAACCAAAATTATGGTTATAGAAAAGTTACTAATTTTGGCTGAAATTACGGTTGTAATTAGTAGCTTTTCTTGATATAATAGGATTACCATATATACGGCTTTATTTACGCATTATTAATTAAATTCGATAATACTAACACGTGGATTAACTCGTGAATATCCACAAAATAAGAGTGAGAGCAAAAATAATGATAAAATATTTTTATGTAAAAAACTGTACAATATGGATTATTATCGAATACAATGTATTAGATTATCAATATACAAGAGAAAGGGAGGTAAAAAATTATGAGAATGGTACCAGTAAGTGAGCTGAGAGTTAATTCGGAATTAGCAATAGACATTGTAGATGAGGAACATAAAGTACTACTAACAAAAGGCCATATTCTAAATCAAATAAATGTGGATAGGTTACAATCGACGAACATAGCATCAGTTTATATTACAGATAAGTTTTGTTATAATAATACTCCTACTTATACATCGCAACCCACAAATGTTTTGCGTAAGGTTGTTACCATAAGAAATGCAATTCATAATGCAGCTCAAGGAATAGAAGCTAATGAAGCTATAGCCAAAGCCTTAAAAGCAGTAAATGAAATAGTTAGTGAATTAGATAGGCAAAAATACAGTTTAAGAATAGGATATGAGCCTAAAAAAATAGCTTTAAAAGATTTTGATGAACGAACTATATATATAGCGATGATGAGTAGTTTATTATCTTTAAAAATAGGATTTGTTAAACAGCAAACATATTTAGTGTGCTTAGGAGCATTAATTAAAGATATTGCCGTAGTTTCTCCTACATTTAAAGGTCAAATAGATGAAAAAAATAAGTTTCACCCAATTAAAGGGTATAGTTATATGAAGGAGCACTATAATTTCCCAGAACCAGTGCTGCAGATTATATTACAGCATCATGAGCTATACGATGGAAAAGGGTATCCTTATGGATTAAAAGGTGAAGAGATTTGTCCTGGGGCTAGAATTATAGCCATTATAGAGTTATATTATAAAATTAAAACCACCCATATGGAAGAAGGGGGTAGTAATTTAGAGCAAGAATTTAACAAATGGGCCTCTCACCTTGACCCAAAATACTTAGACGTATTCTTAAAACATGCTAATCTTTTTGAGCCAGATATGTTAGTACAACTTAATAATGGAGATATAGCAGTAGTTACATCTTCACCAACAAATAATCCTTTTAAACCACGTGTTAAGATTTTAAGAAGTGAAACATATCAAGAAGGTACTATATTAAATTTAGGAGATACGAGGTTAGCAGTATATAGAGTTGTTTATTATGTAGATTAATTTATTCCACATATAAAGAATTAATAAATCTAGTTAACAGAATTCTAGATATATTAATATACTACGTAGAGTAACTAGCCCAAGTTTCACCAAGGCTAGTTTTCTTTTCACTAAAATATTATTATACTTTACTCCAATGTATTAATATCATTAAAAATAATAGTTGTATTTAGCAGTTTTCAATTTAAGAACGGGGGAACCAATTATGAGATTAGTACCAATAGACGAATTAAAAGTTAATAGCGAGCTTGCAATAGATATTCTTGATGAGTATTCTAATGTGTTAATAGCTAAAGGCCGCATTTTAAATGAAATGAATATAGAACGATTAATTACAACAAATGTGGTTTCAGTGTATATTAAAGACCAGTATTGTTGCAATGATAATGTACAGTACACATCGGAGCCTTCTAATGTAATAGATAAAGTAGCTATTTTAAAAGATGCAATTTATGCTGCTGCTTGTGGAGAATTAAGAGGTGATGATATAGCGTTTGCTTTAAGGACCATTAATCAAACTGTTAGTGAATTGGAAGCGCGAAAGTATACCCAAAAAATTACCTATGAAAGAAATAAAATTAGGGTGGAAGTATTAGATGAAAAAATGATTTATATTGCAATGATGAGTAGTTTATTTGCACTTAAATTAGGCTTCTCTAAACAACGAACTAGCCTTATATGCTTAGGCGCTCTACTAAGAGATGTGGTGGCTGTTGTTCCAAAATTTGCTGGCCAAGAGGACTCCTTTAGTAAGCTGCACCCGATAAAAGGTTATAATTATGTAAAAGAAAAGTATAATTTTCCAGAAGAGGTATTGCAAATTATATTACAACATCATGAGCTTTATGATGGAAAAGGGTTTCCATATGGCCTTAAAGGGAATGAGATTTGTGAGGGCGCAAGAATAGTTGCGATTATAGATATGTTCTACAAAATCAATACTATGAATATGACTAAAAACAGTAAAACGATGCAAGAAGACTTTATGAAGTGGACTTCGCATTTAGACCCTATATATTTAGAGCAGTTTTTAAAGCATGTTAGTATGTTCGCTCCAGATACGTTAGTTAAGTTAACAAATGGTGATGTAGCAGTGGTAATGCCTACTAAAGTATCCAATCCATTTAAGCCTCAAGTTAAAATTATTAGGAGTTACACTTTCCAACCTGGGATATTAATTAACTTGAATGAATATCCGGATTTGCACATTTATAGAGTTGTTTATTATGTATAACTTCTTGGTATAACAAATGGTAGGTCAACATCATGTATATCCAAATGATGTTGGCCTAATTATAATTACCGTTTTATACAATTAACGACTAACTTACACATTTAAAAATGTTTTTATTCTTGTAGATATTATACAATTATGACTAGCCAAATTTTGTTGGCTAGTTTTTTTTGGCTGTAAATGTGTAAATTTAGCTTGTATATATCAATTTTTCTTGGTATAATATTACTAGCTGAAAATCAGTTACATAGTCAAGAAGACTCTCTTAGCATTGTACATATATTGAGGTGTAGAATATTAGGCCAACCTAATGCATATACTTGTGAGGTTGGTAGGGACCACAAATTACCATTAATTTATTAATTATAGGAGATGCGGCTATGAAGTTATTATCAGAAAATGAACTAAAGCTATGTAATACCATAGTACGAAAGGAGATTAAGCATGAGATTAGTACCAGTAACTAAGCTAAAGCTTGATACTAAAATTGCACTTGATATCAGAGATGAGCATGCTAATTTATTAATTACTAAAGAGAATATTATTACTCCCCATAATTTAAAACGCTTGCGTAATTCCAATGTAAAAGCAGTTTATATCAAGGATAAGTATTGCTTTGATTATGCACCAGATACATCTGATCCATCTAAGATGTTTGAGCAAGTTGTAGCACTAAAAAAAGCTATTGAAAATGCTATGACAAACAAATCTACAAGTGAATCTATAACGGATGCTTTAAAAGCTATCCGAGTTATTGTTAACGAGTTAGATAAGCAGAAGTATTGTTCAAAAATTTCTTATGAACCACAGAAATTGGATATAGCAGATGAATTTGGAGAAAAAACGGTCTATGTTGCTATTATGAGTAGTTTATTTGCATTAAAATTAGGATTTAGTAAGCAAGAAACGTACCTTATTTGTTTAGGAGCGCTACTTAAAGATGTTGCATTAATTGTACCAGAACTTAAAAAAACTGTTGGGGCTGCTAGTAAAATTCATCCAACTACAGGTTATGAATACCTGATTAAAAATTTTAATTTCCCCCAAGAGGTATTAGATATTGTGCAGCAACATCATGAACTTTATAACGGAAAAGGCTATCCTAATTGTCTAAAAGGTGATAGAATTTATGCGGGGGCAAGAATTATTGCTATAATAGATATGTTTTATAAGGTTAGCAATAATTACTATGAGCAAGGTAGCAAAACTTTAGAAGAAGGTTTTTTGAAGTTTAGTGGTTATCTTGATCCTTATTTTTTACAGAAGTTTTGGGGCTATTCTCATATTTTTTCGCCAGATATGTTAGTTAAATTAACTAACAGTGATGTTGCGGTGGTTATGTCTGCTCGCAGCTTTAATCCGTTTCAACCACAAGTTAGGATTTTAAAAAGCAATACTTACCAATCAGGAACTCTACTTAATTTATTTGAAATACCGCATTTAAACATATCTAGAGTAATTCATTATGTTGAGTAGGAAACAATGGCCGACGAAAGTCGGCTGTTTTAATACATTTAGAAAATGAAGAAAGGGGTTTGATTATGAGATTAATACCAGTATCTGAATTGAAGCTTGATACTAAAATAGCTATGGATATTAGAGATGAGCATCATAATTTATTAATTACTAAAGATACTTTAGTAAATCCGCAAAGTTTACAACGTTTAAAGAATTCCAATGTAATAGCAGTATATATTAAAGACCAGTATTGTTATAATAATTTGGATATTCCATATACTTCAGATTCAACTGTAATGTTAGAGAAGGTGAATACATTACAAGTAGCCATTACTAATACAATAAAAGGGGGGGTAGCTGCTCATGACGCTATGGTGGATGCATTAACAGAAGTACGAGCTATAGTTAATGAATTAGATGATCATAGGTATGCTCTTAGAATTGCGTATGAGCCGTCTAAGATTTCTTCTTTAAATGTTATCAGCGAAAAAACTGTATATATAGCTATGATGAGTAGTTTGTTGGCATTAAAGCTAGGATATAGTAGACAAGAGACGTATAGTATATTTTTAGGTGCGTTATTGAAGGATGTGGCTTCTATTGTGCCTGTATTAGGGGATACAGTTAATTTAAATAGTAAACAACATCCAATAATAGGTTGTACGTATATTAAAGATAATTTTGAGTTTCCACCGGAGGTTGCTAGGATTATATTAGAGCATCATGAGTTGTATGATGGAAAAGGTTATCCTTACAATTTAAGGGGAGATGAAATTTATGGTGGTACTAGGATAATCTCTATTATAGAAGCTTTTTATAAAATTAATTCTACTACTATGGCTAAAGGTAGTAAGGCGTTGCAGGAGGATTTTAAAAATTGGACCCCACATCTTGACCCAAGGTTTTTAAAGAAGTTTTTAAATCATACTAATGTATTTCCGCCAGATACTCTTGTTAGATTAACAAATGGTGATGTTGGAGTTATAATGGGAACAAGAACAACTTCACCATTTAGGCCACAAATTAGGATTTTAAAAAGTGTGACTTATCCATTAGGGACTATGATAAATTTAGCTTCTTTGCCACAGCTTCATATATATAGATTGATGGATTATTTTGATTAGTTTTTACAACGCGCGAATCTCGGGCGTTTTTTTTATTGCAAATTTTGGATACGTATATATGTTATATTTTTTTTAATGCAAGCAATACTAAAATTAATATGTTATTAATAAGGAAGGTGGTTTAATGGAAAAAGAAGTAGACGGTTTAGGTACAAAAAGCAAATTAGGACCAGCGCATGTATTAGTTTTTGGCTTTTTAGGTATTATTGTTATAGGAACTGTGTTGTTAATGTTGCCAATTAGTTCAAATGCTGGTATTGTTACTCCACTTATTGATGCATTATTTACTGCAACTTCGGCTGTGTGTGTAACTGGTTTAGTAGTACAAAATACGTTGGAGTATTGGTCTTTGTTTGGTAAGATGGTTATTATTATATGTATTCAGATTGGCGGGCTTGGGTTTATGACACTTGTAAGCATTATATTTATGGTAATGGGTAAGCGAATTACTTTAAAGAATAGATTAGTGATGCAGGAGGCGTTAAGTTTTAATACGCAAGCTGGAGTTGTTAGATTTACTCAGCTGATTGTAAAATTAACTTTTTTTATCGAAGGTTTAGGTGCTTTATTTTTAAGTTTTGTTTTTATACCTGAGTACGGATTAGGTAAAGGTATTTGTTATTCCATATTCCATTCAATTTCAGCGTTTTGTAATGCTGGTTTTGACATTATAGGGCAAAATAGCCTAATGCCTTATGTTGGAAATGAATGGTTTAATCTAGCAATCATGTGGTTAATTATATGCGGAGGGCTTGGTTATACTGTTTGGCTAGATACTTATCAGGCGTTAAAATTGAAATTGAGTTCAGCAGAGCATTTTACTTGGAGGCAGGCTTTTTATAAGTTATCATTACATACGAAACTTGTATGGATTATTACTTTATTGCTAATTTTTGGAGCCTTTATATTTTTCTTTGTTGCTGAGTTTAACAATCCGGCTACGTTAGGGCCACTATCGTTGATGGATAAAATTACTGCTGCAATGTTCCAAGCTGTTTCTCCTAGAACTGCTGGATTTAATACTATTTCTTTATCTGATTTAACTACAGGTTCACAGCTTGCTACTATATTTTTGATGTTTATAGGCGGTTCACCAGCTGGGACTGCAGGGGGTATAAAGACTGTTACAGTGGGTGTTTTAGTAATTTGTGCCTTTTCTGTTTTAAAAGGAAATCATACTGTAGTTGTATTTAGGAAGAAGATTGCTATTGAACAAGTATTGAAAGCTTTGACTGTTATTATTATAGCCATTCTTATTGTATCAGTAATGCTTGCTATTTTAACTTTTACTGAAGATGCAACTTTTATGGAGTTGTTATTTGAAACTGTTTCAGCATTTGCTACAGTGGGACTTACATTAGGTATTACAGGGGGATTAAGTTTTATTGGCAAGATAATTATTATAGCGCTTATGTTTATTGGTAGGGTAGGACTTATCACTATTGGGGTTGCATTAGTGGTTACTCAGTCAAAAAATCCTTCTGGAATACAATATCCTGAGGAGAAGGTATTGGTAGGTTAGATGTGCAAATGATGGTTTTTTGTTTTAGAATTTTGGAAACTGGAATATATATTGTTTGTTAACCGTTTTTATAAGGAGGAGTGGGATTATGCGTAGTAAACAATTTGTTATATGTGGGATAGGTAGATTTGGTAGAAGTTTAGCAGTGGAGCTTGCTGAGGGTGGTTATGAGGTTATGGTTGTAGACCAATCTGAAGAAAGAATTCAGGAGATTTCGTCTATTGTAACGCATGCTGTGCAGGCAGATACGACTGATGTGGACATTATGAAGTCGCTAGGCATTCGTAATTTTGATGTTGCTATAGTTTCTATAGGTAAGGATATTCAGTCTAGTATAATGACAACGCTTTTGTTAAAGGAGTTAGGAATTCCCTATGTAATAGCTAAGGCTAAGAGTGAGTTGCATGAGAGGGTGCTTAGGAAAATTGGAGCTGATAGGGTTATCCAACCGGAGCTTGAGATGGGCAGAAGAATTGCGACTAACCTTATTTCAGGGAATATTTTGGAGCATATTCAGCTTTCATCTGAGTATAGTATAATTGAAATCCCAATTTTAAACGAATGGAAAAATAAAAGTATTGTGCAAATTGATTTGCGTAATAAGTATGGTATTAACGTTATAGCTATACAGCGCCAAGGTAAGATTGAAATTTCACCACGACCAGATTTTGTGTTTATGGAAGGTGATGTGTTAATTGTTGTTGGTTCTAATATTAGGCTGAAAACTTTAGAAGGCAAGAGGTATAGTAGATAGTATTATATGGCAATAATCTAATGAAAAAATATAAAATTAGCAAGGGAACAACTATGGTAGATAAAGTTATTAGAAGTACAAATAATACGATTATTAAAAATGTACAGTTATTACAGAAGAAAAAAGCTCTACGTAAGAAGCAAGGAATGTTTGTTGTGGAAGGATTAAGGGCAGTAACGGATATTTCGGATGATGTTTGTTATTATATTGCAACGTCTAATATTAACAAATTAGATGTTACATCATCAGCTACACAATGGATTACTGTAGCTGATGATGTTTTTGCTAGTGTTAGTGAGACTAAATCACCGCAGGGAATTTTGGCGGTGGTAAAAACTGAGCGACTAAATTTAGAGGATATAGCACGCAAATCTTTTTATTTGGTTTTAGAGAATGTACAAGACCCAGGAAATATGGGTACAATTATTCGCACAGCATATGGATTTGGGGTTGAAGCGCTGATAGTGTCAACGGGATGTGTAGATATTTATTCCCCAAAAGTGGTGAGAGCTACTATGAGCGCTATAACTAAGTTGCCAATTGTATATGATGTTGAAATAGCTGAGTGTATGGAGTTTTTAAGGGAAAACGGAACTAGGATTTATGCTACGGACCTTGAGGCTGCTCATGATATTAATGATGTAAGATTTAGTAAGAACTTAGCGCTAGTTGTTGGCAATGAAGCTAATGGAATTTCTGAATTTACTAGAGATATAGCCGATGAAAAAGTAAAGATAGTTATTGCTAACAATTTAGAGTCACTAAATGTAGCAGTTGCAACAGGGATTTGTTTATACAAAGTGACAAATAGATAGCTTACCAGTTTTTCGCCTAAACTATATAGGGACATATTTTATCCATAATGCTACATATACTATTAAAAAAGTATAGGAGGCTTTAGAATATGGTAAAATTATATGAACATGGTGTTTTTTTGGTGGACGGGCATGAGATTGTTGAGTCGGATTTAGCAGTATCTATAGAGGATGCGAAGCGTGGTACAATTTCGTATGAGATATTACAACAACACAATATATCAGGCGATGACACTTCGCTCCAAATTAAATTTGATGCTATGACATCGCATGATATAACTTTTGTAGGGATAATTCAAACGGCAAAAGCAAGTGGGTTAACTCAGTTTCCAATTCCATATATACTAACGAATTGCCATAATAGTTTGTGCGCAGTGGGAGGTACAATTAATGAAGATGACCATATGTTTGGCTTATCAGCAGCTAAAAAATATGGAGGGATATATGTGCCACCACATATTGCAGTAATTCACCAATATATGAGAGAGATGATTGCAGGATGCGGAAAAATGATATTGGGTTCTGATAGCCATACAAGATATGGGGCATTAGGCACAATGGCAATTGGAGAAGGTGGCGGTGAGTTAGTAAAGCAACTCCTTTGTGATACATATGATATAGAATATCCAGGAGTAGTTGCTGTATATTTAACAGGTAAGCCTAATCCAGGGGTAGGACCACAAGATATTGCTCTTGCAATTATAGGTAAAGTTTTTAAAAATGGGTATGTAAAAAATAAAGTAATGGAGTTTGTAGGCCCTGGAATTGAAGAATTAGAAACTGATTTTAGAAATGGTATAGATGTAATGACTACTGAAACTACATGTTTATCTTCTGTTTGGCAAACAGATAACAATACTAGAATTTATTTAAAAGCACATGGGCGTGAGCAAGATTATAAAAAGCTAGCACCAAAGGAAGTGGCTTATTATGATGGTATGGTTTATGTGGATTTGAGTCAGATTAAACCTATGATAGCATTACCATTTCACCCTAGTAATGTATATGAAATTGATTATTTAAATGAGAATTTAGAGCAAGTACTTAAAACTGTTGAAGAAGAGGCTAAAAGTGTATATGCAGGATTAGAATTTAATTTAACGGACAAAATAATAGATGGCAAATTAAAAGTGGACCAAGGCATTATTGCAGGATGTGCTGGTGGCACCTATAGTAATATTATGGATGGTGCAAAGCTTATAAAAGATAATAGTTGTGGTAATAATGAATTTTCCCTATCTATATATCCATCATCGCAACCAGTAATGATGGCGCTTAGCGAAAATGGTGTATTAAATGAGTATATGGCAGCAGGGGCTATTGTGCGTACTGCCTTTTGTGGGCCTTGCTTTGGAGCGGGTGATACGCCAGCTAATGGGGCATTATCTATTAGACATACAACAAGAAACTTCCCAAATAGAGAAGGAGGTAAACCGGGGAATGGGCAAATGAGTTCGGTGGCATTGATGGATGCAAGGAGTATTGCTGCAACAGCAGTAAATAACGGATTTTTAACTGCTGCAACTAGTTGTAATATAGACTATACAGATTATAGCAATTATAAATTTGACCCTACTGTGTATGATAATCGTGTATACAATGGATATAATAAAGGGATAGCAGAGCATGAATTAAAATATGGGCCTAACATTAAAGATTGGCCACAAATGAGTAGTTTAACAAATGATATATTAATGAAGGTGGTAGCTTATATAACAGACCCAGTGACTACAACGGATGAATTAATTCCATCAGGAGAGGCTTCGTCTTATCGCTCAAACCCACTAGGGCTTGCTGAGTTTACTTTATCAAGACGAGACCCGGAATACGTAGGTCGTGCTAAAGAGTTTCAAAAATTTGAGCAGTTACGTATTGAAGGCACACTAGACAATGAATTAAATGAGGTATTTGAAAAAATTAAAGATATTAACCCTAATATAGAGCCTTTACTAACAGGGCTTGGTTCTGTAATGTATGCAAATAAACCAGGAGATGGTTCGGCAAGAGAGCAAGCGGCTTCGTGTCAAAGAGTTTTAGGAGGGATTGCTAATATTGCAACTGAATATGCTACTAAAAGGTACCGTTCAAATTTAATGAACTGGGGTATGATACCATTTTTAACTAAGGATGCAACTAATTTTAGTTTAAATGATTATATCTATGTACCAAATATTATTGAGGTGTTCCAAAGCGGACAGTTTAGCGATATTAAAGCGTATGTTATTGGTGAGGATATTAGAGAAATTTCTTTATATATTGCTGATATGACTGATGATGAAAGACTTATTATCGTTGCAGGGTCATTAATTAACCATAATAAATTAAAGTTGGAAAATAAATATACAGAGGTGTAATATATGAATATCAAACTAAGAATATTATCAGTCATACCATTATTATTGATTTTATCTCTAGTTTGCTTTACGTTTATTAATCCAAGTGAACAATTATTATCTGTTGCGCGTGCTAGTCACGTTGCGGCGGATTTTAATGATGTAGAGCAAGTAGAGAGCGGATTTTTTATTAGATATGGCGCTTGGGTAAGAGATTGTTTTAATTTGGACTTTGGGTATAGTAAGATTAACCCGGATGTAACTGTGGTAAGCATTATTGGAAATAGTTTTCCGGCAACGGGGAGTTTAATTATAATATCTTTTTTAATTGTAATAGGAGTTAGTGTGCCTGTAGGAATTACATGCGCAAAATATAAAAATGGGTGGTTTGATAGAATTATTAAAAGAATAACATTTGTTTTAACTATAATGCCAGTGTACTGGATTGGTCTAATTATAATATGGTATTTTCATGTTAGCCTAGTTGAGAATTATTTTATATTTCCAGCACTTGCTATAGCTTTAGCGTATGTACCAAGATGGATAAAAAATATTAGGAATTTATTTGTTGATGCTTTTGGACAAGACTATGTATTATATGCACGGGCTAGAGGGCTGAGTAATTCTAAAGTTATGGATCATATTATAAAAAATACTGCGCCCTTATTTGTAAATGATATTTTTAGAGGAATTCCTCAGTTAGCACTATGTATGGTGATTATAGAAAATATATTTGCAGTACCAGGGCTTGGCACTTTATGTACTAAAGCATTATTAAATATGGATTTTCCGATTATTCAAACTTTTGTATTATGGATTGGAGTACTTTGTATATTTGCTAATTTAGCATTTGATATTATAAAATATGCTATTACTCCACAACATGTGTAATTTCAAAGGAGGCAATTTTTATGTTAGCTGTAAAAAATCTTGATGTGGTTTATAATAAGGTGCATTTGGTACAGAATTTATCATTTGATATTAGAGGTGGAGAATGTGTATGTATTTTAGGACCATCAGGAAGTGGTAAAAGTATATCTACAAAAGCTATGATGGGACTACTAAGTCCAGATTTTTTTGTAGACGGTGATGTGTGTTTATATAGTAAGTCGTTATTAGAGCATAGGGAATTAGGAAAAGATATAACTATGATAGCTCAAAATCCGTTGACTGCTTTTGATAATATGACACGAATTGGGCCACAGATTATTGAAACGATTTTAGCTATTGAAAAATTGCCTGCTGCAGATGTTAAACAAAAAGCGATTGATTTGTTAGAAAGATTACAAATGCCACACGATACTATGAAAATGTATCCTTTAGAATTAACAGCAAGTTTACTACAACAAATTATGGTTAAATTAGCCCAGATGATGGAGCCTGCTGTTTTAGTTGCGGATTGCCCTACTAGTGCTGCTAATGATGCTACGCGTGATACAATTGTAAAAGACCTTTTGGGGATGAAAACTAAAAGTACTTCTATTGTACTTATTACGCAAGATTTAAGTGTGGCACAGGCGCTAGCGGATAAGGTTGTTGTTATGAATAATGGTAGCGTAGTAGATTGTGGTACGTTTGATAAGATTATTTCCACTTCGCAATTAGATTATGCTAAGTATTCTAACCGAGCAGCTAATATAGCAGTTAAAACAGCATGATGCAACAGTGGGCAATAACAAATATTTGTAATTGCTTGTGATTACTAAAAAATAAGACCCCATGTTATATGGAGGTCTTCTTTTTTGTTAAAAATCTTTTTTACGTATATTATTTTTTATTAATGACATTGCCATAGGAACTAGGTTTACAAATTTAGGATTTGCAGTATACTCAGCATAGTTTTTAGATAACTTAAACCAAGCTTGCGTATTTACGCTTTTCATATGGCCAGCTGAAATAAAATTGCTATATGAAATTGACTTCTCTACATTTTGGTAGTTTAATAAATTACCAAAGTTACCACGCCCGGAAACCAATTCTTTGCCTTCTTCATTACCACCCCAAGTTAAATACGGATTTAAGAAAATAAACGGCGGCATAGTATTTATACCGATTGAACCATATTCTAGGTCACTAATGGCAGCGTCAATTACCTCTTTATTATTTTTCAGTGTTTCGTCATCTATAACTATACAGCTTGTCAATGTGCCTAACAGTTTATCATTTGCATATTTAACTGCCACAGGCATATATTCTTTTACATTAGCAGGAACATCTAACGCTACTTCATCCACAATTAAAGTAAATGCCTCATGTGTTGTAGCATAGCTGTCATGCCCTATATCTTCAATAAACAAAATATCAGATTTAGGGTTGTCGCTATCTTCTGCACATTTTAATACGTCTGCGTCAGGGTAAGCTTGCTTAAACTCTTCAAATGTTTTTTCGCTATTTGGATAATAGCTTGGGGTTGCAGGGGTTTCGTTAGCTAGGGCATTTTTTAGTGCATCTAAAAACGCTCTACGCTGTTTCCAATGCTTTGAGGTTACAAAGGTTTGAGGCCTACCACAAATTGCGCCGCCATTAAACTTAACCATAGTTGCTATTACCATAGCTTGATGGTGTATATCATCTGCTGACCAATCTTTATCAGGTGGCACTATAAAAAATGGATTGTTACCTCCGCATTCTGAAACCATAGGTATATCCGTATTTTCACCAATTGTTTTTGCAGTTTTAGCTCCGCCAGTAAAATATATTTTACTAACCCTACTATCTGTAGTTAACTCTTTACCTGAATCAGGGTCGCAAAAACTTAATGCATTGAATTCCACTAATGGTTTAAAAATTTGTGCCCATATTAGGTCAGTTTTTTCATTTATAGGATGTGGCTTATGAACTACAGCGCAGTTTTCTAAAAATAATGCGTTTATCATTTCTACAGATGAACTATAATTGCCCGCTCCTAATACTGCGATTATTCCTGCTGGATTGTTTAATGGATTGAGTTGTAGCGGTTCCCCTTTTACTCTCAAATAATCTTTTCTATCCATATACATCATTTTATCCATCTTTTTATGTGGATAAACTAATAAATCATACTTATCTTGGCTGCCTACTTTCTTTACTTCTAGCGGTTTTAACATTTCACTGTCTTTAGCAAGCTCCTTATATAAGTCTATCATAGCGTTAATCTGGCCAATAATAGGTATAACTGTAGCCTGATAACCTAAACCTAATAGAAATTTATTTTCCACATCCCAGCCTTTAGCAATTGTATCTGTTTTAGCTAATTCTTCAATATATTTATCTACATTATCCCTAGACTTAGTGAGTAAATCCAATTTTGTGCTTGCATCTGTAGCTGCCCATTTGTCTTTGTCTAAATGACTTATAGCCTTCTCTGCTGTCATTATTACACCTCCAAATTATATTAATATAAATAAAGTGTCCTAATTAATATAATTTTATACGAACAAAACAAAAGGACTAGTATCTTGGATTGATATTAGTCCTTTTTTGTTTAGTGTTCAATTATCTTTCAACTATAACTATAGCGCCTTTAGTATCAGCTTTTAAAATTTCCACTTTAGATTCAATATTACTTACACTAAAACCATTCTTCATAGCATGAGCAATTTGCTCAAGGTTATTAATAGCAAAAGCGATAATAGTAGGACCAGCGCCAGAAATCATAGAACACATAGCACCATTTTCCACCGCATTTTTAGTAACATTATCAAAGCCAGGGATTAGAGTATGGCGAGCAGGTGTAAAAATAATATCTTGACTTGCAATATCTAACTGGCGTAAATCACCGCTAGCTAGTGCGCCAACTAAAAAGCAAGCTCGTTGCAACTGGGTAATAACATCTTTAGTGGCAAATTCAGTTGGGATAACTGAGCGGGCAAGCTTTGTAGGAAGTTCATAATCTGGAATAGCTGTGATAAATCGCAAGTCACGGTTTGGTACTATTTTATGAAAATGTACATCATCACCATCCATCATGGATATTGTAAATCCGCCTACAGCACAAGGAACTATATTATCTGGGTGCCCTTCAATGGCACTTGCCTCTGATATTAATGTATATTCATCATATAACTCACCGAGCCACGCATTGGCTAAGTATACACCTGCAACTATTGCGCTTGCGCTACTTCCAAGGCCTCTTGAACCGGGAATGTCACTAAACATAGTTAATTTGAGTGTAGGCATCTCTTTATTTGCCTTTTGGAAAATTCGTTTAATCCCTGTGTATACTAAATTGTCTTCAAGCGGTATTTCTTTTTCAAAACCTTCTTTAAATATTATTTCCAGCTTATCATTAGTTTCCATTACTACCGTTAAATACTTTGATAATGCTATCCCTAAGCAATCAACCCCAGTACCAATGTTAGCGGTTGATGCAGGAACTTTTACTGTTACTTTCATATTTTTAGTCCTTTCTTTAGATAGATAATACTTATAGTATCAATTTATTGACTTTTTTGCAAGATAACATAGTTTATCGGATTTTTTAACCTAAGTTTAACAAAAACTTAACGATTAACAAATTTATCCATGTTATATTTATTCTTAGAATAAGAATATTTATTCGTATTGAATAACAAAAACTTATATTTAAAGGAGCAAATATTATGAATAGAAAAAAATTAGTTAATGGGTTGTTATCAGCTGCATTATTATTTTCAAATACTATAACACCTACAAGTTATTTTATTTATGCTAATGAATTACACGCGCAGCTAGAAGAAATTAGTTCTAATCCTTATTATGGACTAGTAATTAGTGAGGTATATGGAGATGGCGGTAGTGACGGCTCTATATATATGCAAGGATTTATTGAGCTATATAATAATTCTTCTAATAGCATAGATTTAGATGGTGTAGTGTTAGATTATTGCGGAACGCAAATTCCGTTACCGGATGTTGTTATAAAAGCTGGTGATTATTATTTAATAAAGTGTAGTCCTAGAAGTACAGAGTCCGATTATTCATCTTTTTTTGATGGTGGAAGTGATGATTTATCTTATTTTAAAGCTGATGCTTATTTTGAATTAAAAATGGAGAAAAGAAGTGGTTGGCTTACAATATTAGCTCCTGACGAAACTGTTATAGATGCTTTATCGTATTGTCAAAGTAGTAAAGCCTCAGATTATCCTTGTTTAGAAGGCTTTACAGGAAGAACAAATACGGCTCAAGCGGTGCGTAGATTATCCAGTGAAAATGGTGGCTTGCAAGATACTAACGATAATAATGCAGACTTTTATACAGCAGATGATACTGTTGCATCTATTGCAGTAACTACAAGTTCAGCGATTTTTTCATCTACAATAACAACAGGAGCAGCAATACATACTGTAGACCTTACAGATTATGAACTACCTTCGCCTACTATGTCTGGGGGAGTTGAGGGTACTGTGGTAGCTTGTAATGCTCAACCTATCAGCACTCTTAGTTTAAATGATGTGGGGCAATCGGTAGAGTTAGAAGTTAGAATTACTAGTATGTCTACTGCAGTTGATTTAATTACAGGTGACTCAATAGAACTTACGACGCTTCCAGCTGATGTTAATGTTGGTGATGTGGTTTTATTAACAGGCACTTTGTCATCAACAGCTGATGGATTTTCTTTAGACGTAACTTCAGCATATATATATACGCTTCTTAATGAACAGGATGAGGAGCCATACAAAGGGCTTGTAATTAGCGAAGTTTATGGCGGTGGCGGTAAAGAAGGTGATGATGCTTCAGGTCATGCGCCTTATGTTCATGATTTTATTGAATTATACAATAATACGAATAAAGAAATTAGTTTAAACGGTCTTACATTGCAATATGTAGGTGATGATTTATACTTTTTTGAAGATGATGCTGTAATTGGTGCTTACGATTATTTATTGGTTAGATGTCAAGCGACTTTAGGTAATGAGGGCGATAAGGCTTATGGTGAATTTTATGAAGCGGATATTTACTATGATGAGTCTGGTGACATTTCGATGTCGGATAAAAAAGGTATGGTAAAAATCTTAAATGGTGATACAGTGATTGATGGCGTTGCTTTTGGCAAGGATGAAAGTGGTATTTCAGCTGTTGAAGGCACCGAGATTCAGGCTACTACAATTTATGAAAGCGTGCGTAGATTAAGTACTACAGATAGTAATGGAAATGTTATTTTAGTCGATACCGACGATAATGCTAGCGATTTTGAGATTGTTTCTCCATCTCCTACTAAATCAGGGTATGAAGAAGGCGAAGTGGCATTAACGAACGTTCAAAAGCTAACAGCTATTAAGGCAGATAGTTCTTTAATTGGAAAAGTTGTTGAAATTGAAGGGATTATTTCGGCATTAGATATTAAAACTTTAGATGGAGCAACTTTATCTTATATCCAAGACCTTACTGAGCATGGAATTGCATTAGAAAATGTATCAGATACTTTAGATATTTTATCTGGTCAGAAAATAAGAGTAACGGGAACGTTAGTAGAGGTTGGCGGTGAATTAAGAATTCAAACAGAAGAGTCGGTGTTGTTAGCTTCAAGAATTAAATCAACAACTCCAGTTACAGTAACTGATTTATCTGTTGTTGAAAATTACGCTGGTAGATACGTTCAAGTTACAGGTAAAGTTACGAATATTGATGATAACTTAGTTACTTTAGATAATTCGTATATTGTAGAAATGACAGCTGGAGATATTGGAGATATTAGTGTAGGCGATAATATTAAAGCTAATGCGATTGTATCGATGGTAAACAACGAAACCGTTTTGTATGTGTATACACTTGATGATATATCATTTTTAATAACTGATGAATCGGAAGATTTTATTGTTGATACAATTGAAACTTTTAAACTTGCGGGCTATACTGACACTACAGGTGGAAACACTGAAGTTGTTGCTTACAATGCAGATAATTCAAAAATGTATGTAGTTAATGGTGGTTCTGGATATTTACAAATTATTGATATTGCTAATGTTAATGATACAACTTATTTGGATTTAGATGCTATTGACATTGATTTAAGTTTATTTAATATTGACGGCTTTAGTTATGGTGGGGCAACTAGCGTTGCTGTAAATACTAAAGCTCAAATAGTAGCAGTAGCGTTACAAGACGCAGATTATACTAAAAATGGTCGTATTGCTGTTTTAGATTACGACGGAAATTTAATTGACTCTTTTGAGTGTGGAGTTCAACCAGATATGATTATCATTAGTAAAGATGGTCAATATATTATGACTGCTGATGAAGGAGAGCCTCAAGAAGGCTTAATTTTAGGCGAAGACCCAAGAGGTTCTGTAACAATTGTAGATTATTCAACTAAAGTTGCTAATACAATTTATTTTGATGATAATTCTGTAATTGATGCCGATGTGCATATTCGCGATAATACTAAAGGTGCGGAATACGACCTGGAGCCAGAATATATTGCTATTAATGAAGCTGGTACTAAAGCTTATGTGACTTTGCAAGAAAATAATTCGATTGCAACTATTGATATTGCTACGCAAAAAGTGGAGAAAGTACAATTTTTAGGCTTTAAAGACCACTCGGTAGAAGGTAATGGACTTGACCCAATTGATGATGGTAATATTAAAATTGAAACTTTACCTATTTTAGGCGTTTATATGCCAGATGGAATTGATACTATTACAATTGATGGTGTGGATTATATTTTAACAGCTAATGAAGGAGATGCTACTGAATGGGGCAAATTAGAAAATGCTTTTGAAAACATAGCAAGCTTTGGAGATATAGCGGATAAAATTGAGTTGGATGCATCTTTATTTGGCGGTATGACCCAAGATGAGGCTGATATAGCTCTTGAATATCTTAAAGGTACTGAATTTATGAACACGGAAGTATTAACAGATATGGGAACTGATGCAATTTATATGTTAGGCGGACGTTCTTTCGCAATTTTTAGAGCGGATGATATGGAGTTAATTTATGATAGTGGAGATGAGTTTGAGCAAATTATTGCGCAAAGATATCCAAATAATTTCAATGCAAATAGCTCCGGTATTACTTTAGATGCTAGAAGTGATAAAAAAGGTGCAGAGCCTGAAAGTATAGTTGTTGGAGAAGTTGATGGGACTTTGATGGCATTTATTGCGCTTGAAAGAATGGGTGGGTTTATGGTGTATGATATTACTGACCCAGCAAATCCTGTATTTATTAATTATTCTAATTCTAAAGATTATAGTGATACTAAATTAGGAGATTATGCTCCAGAAGGATTGAAATTTGTGCCTGCTGAGGATAGCCCAACAGGTGTTGCATTGTTGTTAGTGGCTAATGAAGATAGCTCTACTGTTGGTGTTCATCAAATCGGAGATATTGTTGAACAAACAGACGATGAGTCTGATGATAATACTGATTCTGATGATAATACTGATTCTGATGACAATACTGAGTCTGATGATAATAACGAGTCTGATGACAATAACGATTCTGATGACAATAACGATTCTGATGATAATACTGATGCTGATGATAATACTGATGCTGATGATAATACTGATTCTGATGACAATACTGAGTCTGATGATAATAACGAGTCTGATGACAATAACGAGTCTGATGACAATAACGATTCTGATGATAATAACGAGTCTGATGATAATACTGAGTCTGATGACAATACTGATTCTGATGACAATACTGAATCTGATGATAATACTGATGACGAAACTGCTGACAATACTACAAACGTATATACAGACTATAATTTTAGTTATGCAACTCTAACTTCTACAAGTGGAACTTCTTCAACAGTTACTGAGGCAGACGAGATAACTACAATTGATGATGAAGATACAGCGATTGAAGCGGAAGAATCTATTACAACAATTATCAATGAAACAACCATTAAATCAACAGTTAGAATAGAAGAAATATTTACTGATATTAACAACTCTGCTTGGTATTACGCGGATGTGGCCAATGTATATAATCTAGGAATAATGACAGGCTTAACACAAAGCGAGTTTGCACCTCAATCAACAGCAAACCGTGCCACCTTAGCAGTAGTATTACACCGTATGTCTAACACACCTACAATAACTAGCACCAATACATTCGCTGATGTTGTAGCTGGTTCTTGGTATGAAGCCTCTGTAAACTGGGCTATAGGTAACGGAATTTATGGCGGTTTTGAAGATGGCACATTTAGACCAAGTGATGCAATTACTCGCGAGCAACTTGTAACGATTATGTATAACTTTGCAACATCAGAAGGTTATACTCTATCAGGCTCCAATAGCATTAATAATTTTGCTGATGCAAACGAAGTGGCAGCTTGGGCAACTCCTGCTATGCAATGGGCTGTAGGGAATGGTATTGTGAATGGAAAAGATGGCAATACGCTTGACCCTAAAGGCACAGCAACAAGGGCAGAAATTGCAACTATTATTAATAGATTTATTAACAATATACAATAAAATATAGAGCTAACCTAATTTTGGAAAACACCTTGATTACAAGGTGTTTTTTTGCTAATATTTACATAGAGGTATATTATTATTCTTAAGATGTTACATCTTATTTTAATTCAGGAGGTTTAATCTATGAATATTGCAACTCAATGTGTACAAGAAGGGTATAATCCTAAAAATGGGGAACCAAGAATTGCACCGATTGTACAATCTACAACTTTTAAGTATGACAACACCGATGAGGTGGCTAAATTATTCGACCTACAAGCAGCAGGTCATATGTATTCGCGTATAAGCAATCCTACGTGTAGCATATTAGAGGAAAAAATTGCAGCTATGGAAGGCGGAGTAGGGGCGCTTTCAGCTTCATCAGGTCAAGCAGCTATTATGATGGCAGTTTTCACTTTAGCTACAGCTGGTGACCACATTGTGTCTATGTCTAATTTATATGGCGGCACAACTAATTTATTTAAAACAGTTTTTAAAAACATGGGGATTGAAGTAACATTTATTAGCCCAGATTTATCAGCTGATGAAATGTCTTCTTATATTTTGCCTAATACAAGAGCAATTTATGGTGAAACTATTGGTAATCCAGGACTTGGAGTTTTGGATTTTGCAAAGGTTAGTGCAGTGGCTAAAAAAGCAAAGTTACCTTTAATAATAGATAATACTTTTGCCACACCTTATTTATGCAGACCATTTGAGCATGGTGCTGATATTGTTGTATACTCTACTACTAAATATCTCGACGGACACGCTACTGCTGTTGGCGGAGTAATCGTGGATAGTGGTAAGTTTGATTGGAGAAACGGCAATTTCCCTGAGTTTACTACACCTGATGAAAGTTATCATGGCTTAGTTTATGTAGATGCATTTAAAGAGGCGGCATATATAACTAAAGCGCGTGTAACGTTACTTCGCGATATTGGTTGTACGATGAGTCCATTTAATGCATTCCTAACTAATTTAGGGACAGAAACTTTAGCATTAAGAATGGATAAACATTGTGCTAATGCTTTAGCAGCAGCTGAGTTTTTAGCAGCTCATGATAAGATAGAATGGGTAAATTATCCTAAATTAAAAGGAAATAG
>MDSQ01000025.1_pt1 | contig 41926 bp, 30 predicted proteins | sample 1008251 | NCBI WGS metagenome assembly MDSQ01 (sample SAMN05526597, study PRJNA338239) | gut metagenome | isolation source: Hindgut content | host: Naso unicornis | place: Saudi Arabia: Red Sea | collected 2016-05
ATACAACATAACTGGAGATTATGGGTGTTAATGTTTCCATTAATGACTTGGTTATTGTTATTTGCATACAAACCTATGTATGGTTTGATTATCGCTTTCCAAGACTACAATTTATTTAAAGGTATGTCTGGAAGTGATTGGGTTGGTTTAGAAAACTTTGTTGACTTATTCGTTGGTAGTGGATCAATGTATTTCTGGAGAGCATTTAAAAATACAATTATCATTAGTGTGTATTCTTTAATTTTTACTTTCCCATTACCAATTATTTTAGCGTTATTCTTTAACGAAGTTAAAGATGGTTTATTTAGAAGAGGGGTTCAAACAGCAATGTTCCTTCCTCACTTCTTATCAGAAGTTATCTTAGCAGGTATTGTTATTTCTTTCTTACAACCAGATACAGGTATAATTAACATCTTTTTAATGAAATTGGGTATACTAGAAGAGGGAATTTATTTCCTAACGAAGCCTGAGTGGTTTAGACCTGTTTACATCATAGCTGGTGTTTGGAAAGAGGTAGGTTTTAGTTCTATCGTTTATTTCGCAGCATTAAGTGCGATTTCACCAGAACAATATGAGGCAGCAAAAGTGGACGGGGCAACTAAACTTCAACAAATGATGTTCGTAAGCCTTCCAGGTATTGCACCAACAATTATCACTATGTTAATAATCAAAATTGGTAACTTATTATCAGTAGGTTATGAACGTGTTATCTTATTATATCAACCAGTAACATATGAAACAGCAGACGTTTTAAGTACTTATATCTACCGTCTTGGTCTAACAGGAAGCAGTGACTTCTCATTAGCAGCAGCGGCAGGTTTATTCAACTCTGTTATCGGTTTCGTTCTAGTTATTGGGGCAAATAGAGTAAGTAAAAAATTGTCAGATACAGTATTATGGTAGGAAAGGGGTAGAGAAGATATGAAAACTAAATCATCATCAGGCGACGTTATATTAACCAGGTTTATCTATGTACTACTGGCGATCCTTGGTTTAATAGCAGTTTACCCATTTATCTACGTTGTATCAAGCTCATTAAGCTCTGGTAGAATGGTAGACATGGGGCAAGTTCTATTATTTCCAAAAGAATTTACAGTAGATGCATATGAATTCGTTTTACAAGATACAGTATTCTGGACTTCTTACGCGAATACTTTATTCTATACATTTTTTGGGGTTGCATGGAGTATGTTACTATCAGCTCCAGGAGCATATGTTTTATCAAGAAAAAGACTTTGGGGAAGACGCTTCTTCAACTTCTTATTAGTATTTACAATGTGGTTTGACGCTGGTATGATTCCTGCGTACTTAAACTACCAATCACTTGGAGTTATTGATAGCAGATGGGGTATCGTTATTGCGTTTGGTGTTCAAGCGTTCAACATTATCCTTCTTAGAAACTACTTTGAAAGTATTCCAGAATCATTAGAAGAATCTTCTATGATTGACGGTGCTACTGACTTTAGAATTTTCTTCAACATTTTCTTACCATTATCAAAACCATCTTTAGTAACAGTTATTCTTTACTATGGTATTGGTAGATGGAATGGTTTCTTCTGGACAATGGTACTTTTAAGAGACATTAACAAGACTCCACTTCAAGTTTATTTAAGAAAAATGATTATCGAGCAAAACCAATTAGCAGAAGAAGTTGCGAAAAACATCCAAACTGCAAGTTATTCAGCAGATACAGTTATTTACGCAATTATTGTTGCATCTATGATTCCAGTTATTATTGTTTACCCTTATATACAAAAATACTTCACTAAAGGTATTATGGTAGGTGGGGTTAAAGAATAATTTCAGAATAAATATCAAGTGGCTTTCAACTAGAGAATGTTCTTGATAACAATACATTATTTTCACTACGAGGGGGAATTTTGGGGACTATGTCCTCAATCCCCCCTTCAGTGTAAGTATACATCAAAGTACATTTAATAGTGGCCTAACAAAGAGGAGAGAAAAATTTATATGGATAGAAAATACCTATTTATGGGTACATCCCTAGAAGAATTGCAAGAATCTATTAAGTACGAAAAGAAAGATCAGTTCAAACGCTTATATGAAATATGTAGGTCTTACAAAGACGTAAAATTAGCATACGAGCATCCTGCAAAAAGTATTACTTTTATGGCAATGGCAGCCGCTAACCTTAGCTTAGGCTACATATTGACTAAGCAGGAACACTATTTGACCGAGGCTAAAAGATGGATATTTACAGCTGTTAAATACCCTCACTGGGGTCATGCGTTCTTAGTCGATGTGGATTTAAGTGCTTCATGGTTACTATTTGGTTTGTCAATTTGTTACGATTGGTTAAAGGATGATTTAACAGATAAGGAAAGAACTTTATTAAGGAATAAGCTTGTTCTCCAAGCTGATAGAATGTTCGCATTTAAAGTTGAGACAGAAGGTGAAGGTTGGTCGACTGCATTTTGGCAAAATCACAACTGGATTAACATTGCTGGCCTAGCAACTGCTGGATATGCGCTAAGGGATGAAGTTCCTAAGGCTCAAGAGTGGGTAGATGATGCTAAATCTAACTTTGCTAGAGTTTTTGAGTATATGGCTGATGATGGTAGTGACTATGAAGGTGTGGCTTACTGGCGTTATGGAGTTATATGGCTTATAATTTATGCAGACCTATCTAAACAAGAAGAAGGCATTGATTACTTTAAAACTTCAGGATTCTTAAAAGAAACTTTCTACTACAGACTATATCAAGCTGTACCTAATTTAGGTGAAACAGTTAACTACGGTGACTGCCATGATAAGAGAAGTGGTCATAGTGTAGCTACTTATTATAAATTAGCTGCTGAATATGATAATGGTTACGCTCAGTATATGGGTAATAGAGTTCTAAAAGATTTCCTATTTAGGGAAGCTTATGAAAGTCAAATTAAGCCTGGTATTTTACCAGAAGCATGGCTTGAACTACTTTGGTTTGATCCAAATGTTGCGCCAAAAACTTTTGAAACATTACCTTTAGTTAAACATTTTGAAGACTTAGGGCTTATTACTTTAAGAACAAGTTGGGATGAGGATGATTGTGTTCTTCTATCTTTCAAATGTGGCGCTCCAGGTGGTAAGAAACAATGGAAGAAATCTTGGGAACTTCAAAGAGATGAAGATATTCTTACAAGAGGGCTTTCGCATCAACATGCTGATAACAATCATTTCTTAATTCATGGATATGACACTTATCTTGCTATTGATGAAGGTTATAATAGAACAGTAAAAGCTTGTGAACACAGTGTTATTACTGTAGATGGCTTAGGATATAAAAATGAGGGCGCAAATAACATTTGGCACTTAGCTAAAGAAGAACAAACTGCAAGTATCACTACTTTTGTAACAGCTGATGGTATCACCTACTTCTGTGGCGATGCACACAATATGTATAAGGAAGAAGCTGAACTAACGCAGTACGATAGACATGTAATTCACACTGGCAAAGAACACTTCTATATGATTGATGAACTAGACAGTAACAACCGTCACACATATACTTTCCATCTTCATACTGAAACTCCTGGGACTAGGTTAGAAGATGATATTTACTATGGAATTTATGAATACAAAAATGGCCCTGGTAAAATGAAAGTGTACACTAGTATAACTAATGATAATGTTATTGAAACTGAAACTAAACAAACTTATGTTAAAGCAATTATGTCAGCTCAAGAACCAGACAAATTTAGGGACATTAACATGGAAACGCTATGTTTAGAAAATGCAACTAAAGAGCGTCAAATGGAATTCATTAATGTATACTGCGTTGGTGATGTGTTTAAAGATTATAAAGCTACTGCTGAGCATATTTGCCAAGGAACAACTCAAGGATATAAAGTGGAGAGCGAAGGCTGCAAAGAAATTATGTTATACGCAAGAGATGGAGTTATTGAGTATGAAAATATCCAAGCTCAGGCTAAAATTTTACTAATTGCAGGCGACAAGATACTAATTGTTGATGGAACTAGCTGCTCTATAAATGGGGAAGAACTTTACTTTAGTAATAAGAAGGACACGGTAATTATTCAGGAGGGAAGCAAGAATGACGTTATTTGAATTTGATAAGATTGCGAAGTTAGTGGATGAAGGTACTGTATATACAGATATGTTAAAAACAATGAAAGAAGAAGCTTTATCGTTTGCAAGAGTGTTTAAAGATACCCCAGAGATAACAAGTGATTGGGGTCACAACTATTTCTGTGCAGATGATGGAGAGAGATTAATCTTTGATTTAAACAAACCTCACGACCATGAATGTATGTTATGCGGTAAGGTTTATAAAAGCGAGAAGTTAGACAATGTTTGGGTTTATTTCTATAGAAACCAAGCTATTCTTACTTTGATGAAATTAGCAGTAGTTTATAAGCTTGAAAAAGACCCAGAGTGTTTAGAGCTTTATAAAAAGATTTTAACTTACTATGCAGAGCACTACACTGAGTTTAAAATTCATGCTAAAGATGTAATTAGCGATGATTTAACTTATGATGTTGGTGGAGCTGGTAGAATGATGCCACAAGGATTAAATGAAGCTATCGTTTTAATTAGAATTTCTGTTACTTTAGAAATCTTAAAAGACGATTTAGATAAAGAATTTAAAGACCTTGTTATCAATAATCTATTTATGGAAGCTGTTAAAATTTTAAAACCACAACTTATTCGTATTCACAACATTCCATGTTGGTTAAACTCAGCAATCGGTGTAGTAGCGTTAGTAGCTCAAAATCAAGAACTTATCGACTTAGTATTTGACGGTGACTTTAGTATTAATGAGCAACTAAAACAAGGGGTAACAGCAGATAAATTCTGGTATGAAGGCTCTATTCACTACAACTTCTTCTTATTAGAAGGGGTAACTAGCTTATTAATCTTTGCTAAAATTTATGACAAAGAAGTAAGAGAAGCTAAAATTGTAGAAGAGATGTTAATTCAAGCTTACCACTATGCTTTAGATAATGATACTCTACCAAATCCAAATGACGGATGGCCAAATGTTAACCTTAAAACTTATGAGTATATTTACTGCATGGGTGCTAAAGTATTTGGTATAGATAGCCCAGTTGGAAATGTATACAAAAATATTTTAGCTAGAGACGTTGAACGTGTTACTATTCCGTTATCTAAACCTTATTATTACAACAATGACATCAGTTTTGAGAGATTAATTTATTTCCCAGACCTAGATGTTGAAAACCGCATTCCGATTGAAAGAGGTTCAGTAAGCTTTAAACATTCTTACTATGGATTGCTTCGTAATGATGATATTAATGCATTTGTTAAATACGGTCACTTAGGGCCTTCTCATGCGCATCCGGACAAGATGACTACTGAAATTCTTATTAAAGGGAATATATTAAGCCGTGACTTATCAAACTCAGGATATGGTGCTAGATTATGTGATGAGTGGCATAGAATTTCTCTATCACACAATACAGTTGTTGTTGATGGAAAAAATCACACTAATGTAGATGGTGGTATTCTAAATGAATTTAACGAAAACAGATGCTACACTCATGTAGATAACGTTTATGAAGGTGTACATTACACTAGAGAGTTGGATTTATTGCCAGATGGGTTCTTGGATAAATTCCTTGTACAATCTGATGATGAGCATAACTATGATTGGATTTTCCACAGTCAAGCTAAGTTATTAACTCAGCTTAATCTAGAAGATGCAGACTTAGGGTATAGCGATAATGGTTACCAACATGTGCAAAATACTAAACTTGTAGTAACGGATAACAATGATTCTATTGATTTAGAGTGGGATTTAAATGGTGTAAAACTTATTAGTACAATTAAGTTAGCGGGCAAACAGTTATTCTTAGCAGATACGTTTGATAATCCTGTTTCTCATTACAGAAAAGCGATTATATTACGTGAAAAAGCTAAAGATGCAACGTTTGAAGTTAACTGGAAAATCGTAAATTAATTAATATGGAGGCTAATATGGCAGATAAAGATAAGTATTTTTTTATAAATGAAGAAATTGAATTTGAACCTTTAAGCGACATTATCAAAAGAAAGATTGTTGCTCGTGGTGGGGACATGATGATTGTAGAAGTGCACTTTAAAAAAGGCGCAGAAGGCGCAATGCATGATCATTTTCATGAACAAGTAAGTTACTGCATTAAAGGTAAATTAGAGTTTACAGTTGATGGAGAAACTACAATTATTGGTCCTGGCGATTCAGTTTATATGCCACCAGATAGTTTACATGGCGCAAAGATTTTAGAAGACACAGTGCTGCTTGATATCTTTACTCCACAAAGAGAAGATTTTTTACAACCTAAAAACTAATTTTATAGGGTGCTCTTAATGAGTGCCCTTAAACACTTAAAATATTGGCTGGAGGGATAGCGATTATGGAAAATGAAAGAATAGGGTTAGGTGCTCGGTTTAAACGTTTTTTTTCGAAATACAAAATAGAGATAGTAGAAGCTTATATGGTTGCGGCAGTCTTTTTCACTTGTATGTCGATGGGTATGAATTGGATGAGTGCAGCGATTATAGTAGGTATTGCGAATACTTATTTTGTAATTCCTGTAGCTAATGCTTTAAGTCCTGTTATATCTAAAGATGATGGCAGGGAAATGTTTGATATTAATCATAAAGTATTTATCGGTAATCTATTTAAATCATTCTTTATTTGTTCAATTATAATGATATTATATTATTTTATTGATAAGTATTTATTTACTACTTATGTAGAACCTATAACTTTTGGTATAATTTATGAATTTATTAATATTGGGTTGGGCAAGTTAACTCGCAAGAGATAATAGTAACCTAATTAAGCTCCTTTATTTTAAAGGGGCTTTTTTTTTATAAGAATAAGAGGGGGCGCGCCAGTGAAGATAAATAGAACCGTAGATAGAACTATTGCTATGCTAGAAATTATTTCTAACCATCCTAATGGGCTTACGTTAAATGAAATTAGTGATGCTATGCAAATTCCTATTTCAAGTGCATTTGATATTCTGCATACTTTAATTGATAACGATATGATACAAAAGTTGCATCCAAAGTCTAAGATTTATGTACTTGGGGTTAAGTCGTTTATGATTGGCAGTAAGTATGTTTCTGTTAGGGATATTATGTAAGTACAATATTATATAAAAAGAAGCAGGCTCCTTTTACAAAGCCTGCTTCTTTTTATAATACATCTAAAAATCTTTTGTAATGAGTGTCATTTAATACTTTAAAATACTCTACAGTACACATTAGTATGGTAGAAGGGTCCATTGTTGTATCTGTACCATGGAAGGTAATAGAAGTCATTAAATGGTTATCTGGAGTAAGTACATATTTTACAGTTGGATATTCAAATTGCAGTTGATTAATAACTGTTAGCATAGCGTCTCTCTTATCATCTGGTACATCACGAATTAATAACGCTTGCATAGTAATATAAATGCTATCGTTGATAATTATCATAAATTGCTTATTTTCTTCATTAATCTTATAAGCCCCTCTAAATAGCACTGCTGTATCAATTTCATCTTCCTTAAACATATTGATAGTATTTTTGCTAATTAAAAAATCTCTAAAAACTCTAGCTTTTTTGTGTTTGTTAGTAATAGCCATATTTATTATCTCCTTAATTTAAAATATTCTTGCATTAGGGTTTTACACTCAAGTTCCCGAACTCCACGAACAACTTCACATTTATGATTCAGACTGTCCATTTCCAATATATTGAATAATGAACCGCCAAATCCAGATTTTGGACTACTGGCCCCATATATAACGCGTGCAATCCTAGACTGCACTATAGCACCGGCGCACATAGGACAAGGTTCTAGTGTTATATAGATACTACATTGCTCTAATCTCCAATCTCCAATGACTTTACAAGCCTCATGGATAGCAATAATTTCAGCATGAGCTAGAGTATTTTTTTCTGTATTTCGCCGGTTATGTCCTCGTGCTATAATTTTGTCATCTAATGTGATTACAGCACCAATTGGGGTTTCATCAAGCATAAATGCTTTTTGCGCTTCTTTGATTGCTTCTTCCATATAATAGTCCATTTTGCTTACCCAAACCATGACTTATTATCGTTATGTGATTTATTGTGTTGTTCCATTTTAATATACCCTTCCCATATAATATATTATACCATATTTGAGTAAAAAAATACTGAGGAGTTATTTAACGATTTTCTTAACTACACGTTCTTTTTTCTTACCTTTTTTAAATTCGTACATTCGCTCATCAGCTAATGCTACTATAGCATCTGTATCGAATTTGAGAGTTTCATCTATATTTACTATACCATAACTTATAGAAGTGTCATAGGGCTTTTCATATTTTGATGATAAATTAGTAATTTCTGTGTATGCAGCTAGAGTATTTCGCGTTGGAGTGTAAACTTCTTGGCTTGTACCTACTACTAAAAATTCGTCCCCTCCTAGTCTAATAACCATAGACCCTTCATAGCTTACTTGCAACATCTTAGCTACTTCTAATATATAGAAGTCCCCCTCGTTATGTCCAAAAGTATCGTTGACAAATTTTAAACCATCCATATCTATAAATATTACAAAGAATAGGATTTTGTGTTGCTTATAAAAGTTAATGCGCTCCATCCCTACTTCTCTTAAGTATAATCCTGTAAACGAGTCTTTGTGTGCAGTCTTACTAAGTTCGTTAATTCTATCTTGTTCTTCTCTTGCTAATGTGCTATACTTATTAAATTGCTCCACCTCTAAATTAAGTTTTGCAAATACATAACCAAATACTATAGCAATACCTAGTCCTACCAACATTATAATGCCAATTTTAGTATTTAACAGGGATATTTTAAATGGGTCTATATAACTGTGCTGCTTTATATTAGCAATAAGTACGCCATATATAAATATAATGGTAAGTATACGGCAAGATAAAACTAGACTTTTTTTATGTGATAGTAATACATCGATTTGTTCTTTTGTACACAGCTGTTTTAGTGCTATTGTTTGTAGTATTGCTGGAATCATTGTAATTACACTTGTGATTAAACGAATATCCTCTTCTGTTTTGCTATTAAAAATACTAACATTAGTAGTCATTGAGATTAAACCTACAGCTATAAGCCCCCAAGCGTATAGAGCTGTCATAAATATTAATGCTGCCATATAACATTGCAACGTATCTTTTTTATAGATAAGTTTGTATTCAGATGTATAGCAGGTCAGAAATAATATTATGGGGACAGCATCGTTGATATGTAGCATTTGAGGAAGTAAAAACATAAAGGTATTTGCTGTGCTAGTCAAAAAAATTATTTTCCACTGTTCCATTTGCGGGACATAAACGTATGATGTATAACTAAACATAGAAAAGTTATAAAGTAGTAGGAGTTGAAAGAAAATTATTAAAGTTACATTAATCATAATTTATCCTCCATTTCACTATAAAATTTAGCCTTGTCTTTTCTCATAATCACATCCACTTCTTCAAGAATATATTCAAGTCCTAGTGCGGCTAATTCTGGTGTAACTATTAGCTCTCCAATACTTGCTGCTACTAAAAAATCTTCAATATCATTTTGAATTCGGATGTTTTCTCTGATTTTACGCACAACAGAGTCTAGTTCTGATGCAGTAATTTGATTTAAAAATAGTAATAATTCGTCTCCACCTAACCTACCAGCCAGGTCTTTTTCATTTTCTCGTATGCTACCTTTAACGGCATGCGCAACTCTTTTAATCAGTCTATCCCCTGCTTCATGTCCATAGTTGTCGTTAACATATTTTAACCCATTAATATCAATAAAAATGATTCCATGCGTGGCTTTATCTTTAATGCATTCTGTAAATGTAGCTTTAATATGATTAACAATATACATTTTTGTATATAGCTGAGTTAAATCATCGCGTGTAACTTTGTTGACGATTTCATTACGCCTATTTAGCAGTTGGCTGTAAAATAGTTTTGCTTCATCTGTTTTCTGGCGGTATAAGTTAATGCCTATGCTTTGGTAAGTGTGGTATAGCACTGTGTAATATAAAATGTAATTTACAAGTACAGTTGAGAATATCATAATAGCTTGTTCTCCAAAGTCATAGTTAAATAAGATTATAAATTCATCAAACCCTATTTGCAAAGTAAGTAAAGCGCCTAATACTGTTAATAGTTCTGCATAACCTTCGGTTGTAATTATATTTTTAATGTTTTTTATACCAAGTAGTTTTATGGTAACTATGGAAACTATTATTAATATAATGTATAATGTGAATGATACAATTAAGTTTATATCCAATCGGTCAGATATTATATCTGTTTGGAAGTTATATAAATAAGTGTATATCTTCACCAGAGCTAGAAATGCCGTGCTCATATTTAGTGTTACATATGAGGCTATGCAACCAGCTTCCCGCTTTGTAGTACCCATTATTACACATTCTACACATAAGCATATAAAGGCAATAGAATAATAGAAGTAATGCGGTATATTTAAAAAATAGATTGATGAGTATGCGCAGCAATTTATTATGCTAAATGCTATGCAAATAAAAATCCCCTTGCTATAATTAGTGATTAATTGGCTTACTGTAATTAGGGTTAGGAAACTAAACGCTAGGTGTGCACATGTTGCTAAAATAAATAGAACCCAGTTATCTCTAATTAAGCTGATGTCCATAAATTTACCCCCTTCCTATAAATAAAGAGGGGGAGTGCCCCTCTTATTATAGTTTTAATATGATTCTTTTAAGAATTCCCATACGTTTTCTTCTGGCATAGGTCTACTTACAATATATCCTTGTAGCACATCACAATTGTATGCTTCTAAGTAATCTAGCTGCACAGCTTCTTCAACTCCTTCTGCAACAACCGCTAAGTCTAGGTCATGCCCTAAGTTAATGATGGAGCCAACTAGGTTTTTTCTATCAGTACCAATGTCATCCACAAAAGTTTTCTCAATTTTTAATACGTCTACCGGAAATTGTTTTAGGTAGGTAAGAGAAGAATATCCTGTGCCAAAATCGTCTAAAGCTATAATTACTCCTCTACTTTGTAAACATCTAATTTTTTCGGTATTTGTTTTCATATCTTTCATTAAGATAGTTTCTGTGATTTCCATATGCAAGTTATAAGTATTTACATCTGTTTCATCTAGAATTTCGTTTACTGTATTTACAAAGTTTGGATCAGCAATTTGAACGCCAGAAATATTTACAGCAACATAAAGATTTGGGTATCCGCCAGCAGCTAATCTATTTATAAATTCGCATGCTTCTTTTATTACCCATGCCCCTATAGGTACCATAAGACCAGTTTCTTCAGCACTAGTAATAAATTTAAATGGTGGGATAATTCTGCCATCTGGCTTAATCCATCTAATTAGCGCCTCAAATCCTTGCACTTTGTTATTACTCATATTTACCTGTGGTTGATAATATAAGCTAAATTCTGAATTTTTCAGTCCTTCGCGTAAGTCACTTTCCATATACATTCGTGCCACTACATCTTCCTTGAAGTTTTTATGGTAGAACATATATTTTTTCTTACCTTCAGCTTTTACTTTATGCATTGCTATATCAGCATTGTTACATAATTCCTCAAAGTCTAATGAGTCGTTTGGATACATTGAGATTCCTGCACTGTAAGAAAGTCCAAAATTGACAGTTTGCACAGTAAATGGCTTTGCAAATACTTGTGTTACTTTATCCATAAATATATGCACTTCATCAAGACTTTCTACATCTTCTAATACAATGATAAATTCATCAGCGATAAGACGGCCTACTATAAAATTTTTCCACTCAATATTTTTTAGTCTACTCACAACTTGTTTTAGTGTTTCGTCGCCATATTTACGCCCGAATGAATCGTTAACAAATTTAAAATTGTCTAAATCAAAGTAAATAACAGCCATATGATTTTTTTCGTTGTGTTCCCTAAAATAACTCAAGAAATAATCTTTATTTGGTGCTTTAGTCAGCGGGTCATAAAGCGTATTTATCATCTTTTCTTCAATTTGTTTTTCGGCGTTAATATCAGCTAGAGCTACCAGAATATTAAGTGTATCCGACTTAGCAGTCTGGTAATACTTTACGATTAAGTAAATCCAAATCCATCCTTTAGAAGGGTGATTATACTTACATTCTAGCCCGTACTCATACCCCTTTGCATCTATAGCAAGGTCTTGGTATTCTGTAATTTTTTCAATTGTTTCTGTGTCAAATGCATTTACATTAAGCTTAAGATTTTCATGCTCACCATATAGCCCAAGTACATTTTTAAAAGCAGTAGTCGATTTTAATAGACATATGTGGTCATTAGGCAAGTCGTATTGACATATAGCGATTGTATTATCTTCATTAATAATCTTAATATAATCTATTATGTCGTCATATTTGCTTATTTCATCAACTACTGTATTATAATGCTCTTGTAATAACTCTTCAGCTTGCTCTAAGTCTGAATGTAATTTTTTGATATACTTACTATTCCCTTGAATTAAATTATACTTTTTAACATCTATAGCAGATAATTCAATAGTTTCTTTTTCCTTATTTGACTCTACTGTGCAAATTGTGTAAATTCTATCACCAGCTAAAGTTTGTAACGTTAAATCCACGCTATTTTTATTTTTAACTGCAATAACGTTATTTAAAAATTCGTTAATAGAGCCTGTGTCAATGGCTAATTCATTGATATGCTTTTGTTGAAACTCAGATTTAGTATACCCTAAGCGTTCTGTTGCATAACCGTTAGCTGATAAAATTTTTCCTTTAAAGTTCATGATTAAAATCATAACCTCTTGTGATTGTTTTAACTCGTTCATAGATTTTTACCTCCTAAAATTGTCAATATATTTATGCGATTTTTTACTTGAATTTACCTACCCCATATGCCTATACTAATATTTACAATTAATTATACTCTACTAGTTATTATAAGGCAATATAAATTATTATGCTAATCCTTTAATACATATAGCAATAATTTTAGCTAAAAATTTTACAAAATTTTATACCAATACGTTAATACGTTTACTAATTAAATATATGGCAATTATCTTTGCTAAAAAAACTAACGTATTAATTGTTTTGGTGTCCCAACTTGTTTTGGTGGAACACTTGTCATATCCAATAATCAATGAGATTTTTCCTTCTTTTTGAATACTGCAGTTTAGCATAGATTTGATGTTATCTTGTTGGAATATTTCTGCTATATCTTTAGGTAGATTGTCAGTATTAGTAAAAATTCCTATTCCTTTTTCATCATATAAACTTACCATACTATTAACTTCAGTTATTGTTATTTCTGTTAGCACCGATTCTAAAATACCTTTTTGGCACCATTGATATTGATGTGTAAATTTATCAGATTCCCAATCTAGCGCGATTACATAGCATCTATCTATATTATATAAATTACCTAGTATCCCAAAGACTTTTAATATAGTTTCATTAGGATTGTGGGAACTATATAATATTTCAAAAATACTAAAGCATAGTTGAATATCTATAAATTGACAACTATTTCGTTTAATAGTTTCAAATCTTGTAATTTGTAGTTCAAGCGCTGCTGTTTCCATATCATTTTTATAAATAGCAAATTGATTTTTACCTTGTTTTTTTGCATGATACATTGCAGCGTCGGCTTTTTTGTATAAGGTAGTGAATGTATCTCCGTCTTTGGGGTAAGATGAAACTCCAATACTGCCTGAAATTTGATATTTTTGAATTCCATCTGAATATGTGTTCAAAAATGCTTCTGTAATCTTATTAAGCCTTTCTATTAGTACCTCTTCTACTTTAAAGTTTTTTAAAAATACTAAAAACTCATCGCCACCAATTCGGGCAACTACATCTACTTCTCTAAAAATACCACGTAATCTATTGGCTAAAGTAGTAAGTACTAAATCCCCATATGCATGCCCCATGTTATCGTTAATAGCTTTAAAGTTATCTATATCTATTAATAGTAAGTAACATGTTCCTTTTAATAAATCTTTTTTTAACGTTTCTGTTATCAGGTCTTCAGCAGTCATTTTGTTATAACAACCTGTAAGTAAATCCCGTTCCGATTTTAGTTTATACTTAACTTCCTCATCAATATCTTTAATTATCCCAAATGCTTTTACGGGAGAACCATTTTTGTAACTTATATCATATAGTACACTTATCCATGGTATTTTATGTTCTGAGAATTTTAGTCTAAAATCAAATACATTTTTTTCACCTGCATTCATACTATTTATAAAGTCGGTAAATACATCTATATCTTTTTCTACAAGTTTGTATCTATAAAAATCACTTACTTTTAACTCCCAATAGGCTTTAGTCATTTGGAAGTCTTTATAAAATGTGATGTGGTCTTTTTCTATGTCATATTTAAAGAAAGAATTTTTTGATAAAATAACTAACATATTGGTCAAAGACTTTTGTTCATTATAGTGTTTTACTTTTTGTAAATTTTCACTAGTTTGACTCACTATATCTAAATATAAGCAGTCGTCATCTAGTACATCTACGCAATATAGATATATATCATGTTGGTGTAAGTAGAAAAAATTAATTAAATATTTAAAATTACCTTTATTGATGCTAACAGTGATTTTATCTTGGATATTACCATTAAGATGATATTTTAATCTAGAATTAGCATTAATATACATTCTGGTATCTTCATGTTCTAAAAAAATATCTAGTATTGCTTGACTCTTTAGTGGAGCGAAATAATTTTTTTTATCCAGTACAATATGGTAAATGTTATTATACGTATCCAAAATAGCAATAGCATCATGTTTATCTAAAAAAACCCCTTGTTGTAAATAATTAGTTAATAAATCACCCATAAACTGCCTCCTTTCCATTATTAGCAGACATATATGCTTATAATTTTAGCTAAGAATATTAACGTATTTATAGTCTTCTGGTTCCATTTCATTTGTGGGTAGTATCTATCAAAGCCTAGAGTTATACTGACTTGGTCTTCAATTTTCATTGAGCAGTGCAGCATAGATTTTATATCACTGTATGGCATTGCGTCCCAAAATTCTTGAGGAAACTCCATTGAAGAGTCAAAATAAAAAATTCCGCCTTCGTCGTACATATCTGTAATAGGTTTTACCATCTGGGTTGAAATTGTATATGGCATATATGGTAAGTAAGCAGCCTTTTCGTTTATCCATTCAAACTGATTTAAATGAAGCCCCAGCGCATGGTCTACTCTAAATATATAAAATCTATCTATATCATATGAATTGCCTATAATACTGATAATTTTGTTAAGCCCTATTAGTACGTCGTCTACATTATATAGTAGTTCAAATAAATTAAAGCATAATTCAATATCTATAAATTGTGAAGAAGTACGTTTCATAGCATCAAAGTGGTCTACTACTGTGTCCGCTACCGTAGCCCCCCAGCTATGGTCATATATTATATATTGATTTTTACCCTGCTTTTTTGCTCTATACATTGCTATGTCTGCTTTTTCAGCCATGTCTTTAAAAGTATGCCCATCTCTAGGGTACATACTAACTCCTATGCTACTAGAAATTTCATGTTCAGTAAATACATCGTAATATACATTATGAAATGCTTTTTTTACTTCTTCTAATCGTTCTATTAGAGTGATTTCAGAGTCAAGGTTTTTAACAAATACCATAAACTCGTCTCCTCCAATACGCCCTACTACATCCTCTTTTCTAAAGATAGTTTTTAAGTTTTTGGCTAGGTTGATAAGAACGGTATCTCCAAAGTTATGTCCTAAGTTATCATTAACTGCTTTAAAGTTATCCACATCAATAAATATCAAATAACTGTGGGCCGCTAAATTTCCTTCGCGTAATAAATGGTCTATCTTTTTTTCAGATGTCAGTTTATTATAAAGTCCTGTTAGTAAGTCACATTCAGATTTATTCTTATACTTAACTTCAGCATCTATATTTTTAATAATTCCAAATATGGTAACAGGAGTATTATCTTCATTAAAGTTTACTTCATAATGAACTCTATACCAATTATATTGTTCTTGCTTAAATTTCATTCTAAACTCTGCACTTTCTACTTTTCCTACATCCATAGCGGCTATGAATTGCATAAATATGTCTTTATCGGGCTGTACTAAATCCGATTCTAAAATTTCTTTTACCGATAATATTTGGCTCGGTTGAATAAGTAATATATCTTCATAAAAAGTGAACAATTTGGTTATAGGTTCATATCTAAAAAATAAATTTCGTGCAAATACAGTTAACATATTGACTAACCGTGTGTTTTCATATTGCTTTTCCGTATTCTGAGTTACCTCGTGTTGTAGTTGATTTACGTTATATATTTCATCTATAAAGCAAAGGTATTGGTCTTTTTCAGCTAGATATATAAGTGTTAAGTAGTATTTTTCCTTATCACTTTCTAGATTAATGTAGATTTTCTTTTTTGCTCTATTTAATAACACTTGTGGCACATTGGCGGCCTCTAGTTGAGGGAACTTTATAAATTCATAAGCAAATAATTCCTTCCAATGTCCAGCTAACGGTATAAATTGAAAATAATTTTTTTGACTAAAAATGATTTTATACGTTTGGTTTTTAGCGTCCATTAATACTACAGCTTCATGTTCGTTATAAAGCAGATTGAGTTCATCTTTTAAGTATTCTTCCATACCCTCACTCCCATCTTTTTAAAATAAATTATATCTTTGTGCTAGATGAAGTTATGCACAAAGATATTAACATATACTATATTTTAGCATGGTTTAGAGTAAATTACCACAATTTTAGTGTTTAAAATGTCTCATATGTGTAAACACCATAGGAATATTGTGTTGGTTGCAAACGTCTATACTTTCTTGGTCTCGCACCGAACCGCCGGGTTGAATAATAGCTTTAACACCCGCCTTAATAGCTTCTTCCACGCAGTCGCTAAATGGGAAGAATGCATCAGAAGCTAAAACGCTGCCTTCTACCGAACCTAGAATTTCAACCCCATGCTCAATTGCTTGCTTTGTAGCCCAAATTCGGTTAACTTGACCGCCTCCTAAGCCTAAAGAAGTATTATTTTTTACTAATGCTATACCATTAGATTTAACATGTTTAACTATTTTCCATGCGAATTTTAGATTTTCCCATTGCTCATCTGTTGGAGAAGCGTCGGTTACTACTCTAATCTCGTCTTCATTATATAAGCTTAAGTTGGCATGTTGGATAATTAAACCGCCATCCACTTTTTTCATATCTAACCCGTTAGGATTTTGGTATAAGATATTATCAAGTTGAAGAACTCGCAAATTAGGTTTAGTTTTTAATACGTTTAAAGCTTCATCTGTAAAAGAAGGCGCGATAACTATTTCTAAAAATATTTTAACCATTTCTTGCGCAGTTTCTTTTGTAATTTCCCCGTTAGTTACAACAATACCACCAAATATAGAAATAGGGTCTGCTAGGAATGCCTTATTATATGCCTCGAATACATTGTGTGCCGTAGCAACACCGCATGGGCTAGCATGTTTTACAGCAACAACCGTAGGTTCTTTAAATTCTTTCAGCAGTTGTAGCGCTCCATTAGCATCGTTTATATTATTGTATGAAAGTTCTTTTCCATTTAGCTGCACAGCCTCACTAAGCGTTCCTTTTGTATAACCTATTTCCTTATAAAAGCCCGCAGCTTGATGAGGGTTTTCACCGTAACGCATATCTTGAACTTTTTCAAAAGTTAAAGTAAGTTTATCTGGCAAGTTATGTTGACCAGATTGCTCGCGTAAATATCTAGAAATCATGGCATCATAATTAGCAGTATGCTCAAATACTTTTGCGCCCAAATAACATTTAGTTTCGTTAGACACTTGATTGTCTGCTATAAGCTGGTCTAAAACTAACTGATAATCTTGTGGGTCAATGATAACTACAACATCTAAACTATTTTTTGCTGCTGAACGTAACATAGTAGGGCCGCCAATATCTATATTTTCGATGGCTTCTGCTAAAGTTGTATCTGCTTTTAAAATGGTTTCTTTAAAAGGATATAAATTAACGATAACGAAATCGATATTAGAGTATCCTAATGAATTCATTTCTTCCTGATGCTTAGGATTTTGGCGCATATTTAAAATTCCAGCATGAATAGTTGGGTGCAAAGTTTTAACTCGTCCATCCAAGCACTCAGCAAACCCAGTTACATCTGATACATTAATTACGTCAATGCCAGCGTCTGTAAGGGCTTTTGCAGTACCTCCTGTAGAAATTATTTCAATTCCAAGCTTAGCTAGCTCCGCGGCAAAATCTTGAATGCCTGTTTTGTCAGAAACACTAATTAACGCTCTTTTTTTCATAATAACACACTCCTTTGTATTTAACCTATAATTTATAGTTGCCAAATTTAAGCCATCTAATTCAAATATTATAAGGGAAGTTAAATATTTTTCCACATTATGGTTATATCAAACACTACGTGTCCATATAATATATAAAACCAAAATAACTGAAGGAGGGTCTTTTATGTCACGCCACAATTTTATGGTTATAAATTTAAAAGATTTAAAAGTTCCAGTAATAATGTTAGGGGTATCTGTACTTGCATTGGGTGTTTTTATGAACTCAGGAGGAACGGAAGAGGCAAAAGCAGCAGAAGTATTTGCTCCGTCAACTAACTATAAAGATGGTATATATGTAGCGAACTTAGCGTTTACAGACGCAAATATGGATTTAGTGGTACAGGTGGAAAATGAGGCTATTGTATCTGTTTCTCTTGAAGGGTTTGATGAGACAGAAAGAGTGTTGTACAACGACCTGAATTCAAGCATTTCATTTGTAAACCATTATGTTGTGTCTACACAATCGTTAGAATTACCAGAAAGTGAAAATATAACTTCTGCTACTAATACTCTTATGGATGCAGTTTTAGTTGCACTATCAAGTGACCCAACTGCTAAACTTACTACTACTTATCAACCAGCACTTCTTGAAGAGTTACCTGATGGTACTTTATTAATTGATGTGATTACGGATGAAATCGAGAATACACCTTTATTAGCTCCTCTTGGTGACTAATATATAAAAAAAAGAAGTAACCTTTATTCCAAAGGCTACTTCTTTTTTTAGTTTAATCGATTGGCTTCATTGTCGGGAAAAATAGGACATCTCTAATAGATGCTGAGTTTGTAAGCAACATTACAAGTCTATCTATACCAATACCTAAACCACCTGTAGGTGGAAGTCCATACTCTAATGCTGTTAAAAAATCTTCATCTATAGCACATGCTTCGTCATCACCAGCTAAACGCAATTCTTCTTGGTGTTTAAATCTGCTGCGTTGGTCAATTGGGTCATTTAATTCTGAGAATGCATTAGCATGTTCACGCCCTACAATAAATAATTCAAATCTTTCTGTATACTCAGGGTCATCCGCTTTACGTTTAGATAGTGGAGATATTTCAACTGGATGCTCAGTTATAAAGGTTGGTTGAATTAGTTTATCTTCTGCATATTTTTCAAAGAATAAATTTAATATATCACCTTTTTGATGATGCTTTTCAACCGCTATTCCATGTTCTTTAGCAATTGCCAAAGCGTCTTCTAAAGTTTCAATTTGTCTAAAGTCCACATTTGCGTATTGTTTTACTGCATCTAACATAGATAGTCTTATAAATGGTTTTTCTAAATCAATTTCTACACCATCATATTCCACTACAGCAGTACCAACTACTTGTTTTGCAATATGTCTAATAAGGCTTTCTGTTAAATTCATAATGTGTATATAGTCTACATATGCTTGGTACAATTCCATCATAGTAAATTCAGGGTTATGCCTTATAGACATACCTTCGTTTCTAAATACCCTGCCAATTTCATATACTTTATCAAATCCACCAACAATTAATCTTTTGAGTTTTAATTCAGGCGCAATTCTTAAAAACATATCCAGGTCTAATGAATTATGGTGAGTTTCAAACGGTTTAGCAGCAGCCCCACCAGCTATGTCTTGTAACACTGGAGTTTCTACTTCAATAAAGCCCGCATCATCCAAAAATCTTCTCATTTCTCTAATGATTAAGCTTCTTTTTATAAATGTTTCTTTTACTTCGGGATTTACAATAAGGTCAACATATCTTTGACGATATCTTAACTCTGTATCTTTTAATCCATGGAATTTTTCAGGTAAAGTTTTTAAACTTTTAGACAATAAAGTTACTTCAGTAGCACGTACTGAAATTTCTCCTTTTTGTGTTTTAAATACGGTACCTTTAATTCCTAAAATGTCACCTATATCATATTTTTTAAAATCAGCATATGCATCTTCACCAATAGCATCTTTTCTAATGTAAGATTGCACACGTCCAAGCGAATCTTGCACGTGTACAAAAGATGCTTTGCCCATATCGCGTCTTGCCATAATGCGTCCTGCTACTGATACTTCGTTTCCTTCTAATGTTTCAAATTTATCTAAAATTTGGGTACTGTTAGCGTTAATCTCAAAGCTAGTGTGGGTGAATGGATTTTTGTTTTCTTCTTGAAGTGCTTTTAATTTGTCATGCCTTACTTTTTCTTGTTCGTTTAATGTAACCACGGTTACAACTCCTTTATTAATTTCGTATATTTAAAATTTTGTATTTATCTGTACCAAACTCAGTTTCAACTGAAACTTCATCTCCAACTTTTCGGCCAATTATAGAAGCTCCAACTGGAGACTCATTTGATAGTTTACCATTTAATGGGTCGGCTTCTGTGGAGCCTACTATTAAGTAAGTTACTTCTTCTTCAAATGATTCATCGTATAAAGTTACAGTATGACCAGGTTTAACAGTATCTGTTTGTTCTTCTTCTGCATCAATAACTGTAACATTTTTTAGCATCTTTTCAATTTCTACTATTCTAGTTTCAATTTCCGCTTGTCTATCTTTAGCGGCATCATATTCTGCATTTTCAGATAAATCACCTTGTGCTCTTGCTTCTTTTAATTCTCCTGCTACTTTATTTCTCTCATCAGTTTTTAAGTTTTCTAACTCTGCCTCTAGTTTACGTATCCCTTCTTTTGTAAGTAAAACCTGTTTTGCCGCCATACTGACACCAATCCTTTCAACTCTATTAATAATTTTACAATTATACATCATAACATCTAAATTGTCAACTTGTTACGGTGGCTAATTTGTAGATAAGAACAATTTTTAATTTGTTTTACTGGTTTTATCTTGCCATAATTTTAGAATATAAACTGTTTTTATTATTAAATTTGTGCATTAATATGTTTCTACGTTATGCAGTTGGCTTATTTGAATATCAAAGCGGTCAATTATTTTTCTTAACATTCCTTTTGTATAGCCTTCTGCTAGCAGTATAGCCTCAATTTCTGCCGCGCTCATTTCATGTTTTTGCCACGTTAAGTTAAAGCTATTTAGTATCATGGCCCCATTGTTAAAAATAATTCTATTTCCTTGATACTGAGGGTTTACGTAAACGTAAATACAACCCGGTTTTAAATGTCCTAAGTAGGAGCTTGTGCCCACTAAATCGAATATTACATCCATTTGGCTTAAAATAGTCGGGATAGGTGGAACGAATTTTACATGTAGTTGTGCGTAGTCATGAAGCTCACAGCCAATTGCTATATACGCTTCGGGAGTTTGAGTAAATAGTGTTAGGTCGGTAACTTCATTCACTAATGGGTACAATATGTCTAGGGTTGAATTTATATCTCCATCTATTACCCCAATTTTATTGTATATAGGATTACCCCGCGTTAATTTGTGTTGGAATATATATTTTAATACTGTAGCCCCCAGTAAAGCTCTTATTTTTTTACCATCGCATATTGATATAGTCTCAAACGGTAATGTCCCCATTCCAAGTGGTTGTGCAATATGTTTTATGTTATGTTCTAGTAAATAGTTTTCTATTTCATCCCAAATCATTTCCTCGGTTTGTTCTATTGTGATTTTATAGCCATTTCCTTCTGTGTAGGTTATGCTATCTAGCGTAATAGCCGGTTCTAATTTTTGCTTAAATTGATACCACTTTCTTTTAGGTTGTGGTCTGCCAGGTTTAAATTCAATAATACCAAACATATAATATGCCCCCTTTCTAATATTACTAGATTATTCAAAAGGGTCAGCTTGTATGCCTAGTCCTTAATTATTTAGTTGTATGGCATTTAGTTGATATTTTACATCATCTAGGCTGCTTACTGTTGTTAATTCTTTTCTAAATCGCGTGGCTGATGGGATACCTTTTATATATGACATTAGGTGAGAGCGCATTTCTCTAATTCCTATATATTCGCCTTTGTACTTAATTAAATCTGTGGCATGACGGATAATTAAGGCGATTTTTTCGTCTAAAGTAGGTTCTGGCAATAGCTCATTAGTATTTAAATAGTGAATTGTTCGCTTAAATATCCATGGGTTACCTTGCGCGGCTCTACCTATCATTACTGCATCACAACCTGTTAGCTCTATCATACGCTTGGCATCTTGTGGAGTTTTAATATCACCGTTGCCAATAAGAGGGATGTTAATAGCATTTTTAACTTGTCTAATGATATCCCAGTTTGCATTTCCGCTATAAAATTGCTCCCTAGTTCTGCCGTGCAACGTTATTGCCGCGGCTCCTGCCTGTTGTATGATTTTCGCAACTTCAACTGCATTTATATTATCAGCATCAAAGCCCATTCTAATTTTCACCGTTAATGGTTTGTCTATAGCTTTCGCTGTTTGATATACTATGTCACCAATAAGTTCGGGATTTTTTAATAGCGCAGAACCTTCACCGTTTTTTGTAATTTTAGGAGCAGGACAACCCATGTTAATATCGATAAAGTCAACATTGCTTTGTGCCACTCGTTTAGCCATATTACTTACAATATCAGGGTCACTTCCAAATAACTGAGCGCCAACAGGGTACTCAATACTATCGATATTTAATAGTTCACAAGTTTTATCGCTCTCATATAACAAGCCTTTTGCGCTTACCATTTCAGTATAAGACATTCCACAGCCAAATTGTTTGCATATTACTCTAAAAGGCAAATCAGTAATTCCGGCCATAGGCGCAAGTATTACGTTGCTTGATGTCGTTAAATTTTTAAATTGCATTAGCCTATCCTCACTCTAGTAACATTTCGGCTACATTAGCACTTTGTTGCCCTAATTGATTATAAATCTCTGAAATAATTTCTTCGTCATCCATACCCTCAGATTGTTTTAATAAAATATCTCTAACTAAACTGCCATATTCAGTTCGGTACATTAAATACCAAATTTTTAAAGATTTTAAAAAGTCTTTTTTCTGCTGCTGAAATCTCCTAATTTCTAGCTCCACACCTATATTATCTACAAACACATATTCTTGTTGCTCTTCTATATAAATATTACCATCACCATTAAACCCTATAGCAATAATGCCATTTACCTTTTGGGCAATAGCTACTGCTTCATCAGTTAATTCTTGCTTAATTTCAGCAGGCATATCATTAAAACTAGGCTCAAAGTAATATTTTTTCGCTTGTGCAGAAGCACATATAACTAATTGTTTACACATAATCTCCAACACCTCTAATAGATACTTCTCCGCTAAATATTTCCTCAAAATTTCCATCTTTTTTCTTAACTAGTAAATTCCCTTTTTCAGTTAAAGAAATTACATGTCCAATGTATTTATCATCATTGTTTTGGATATAAACGTCTTCACCAATATTTAAGCACAGCTTTTCATACATGTTTATAAAGCTAGAAAAATTTCGTTGTGTATTATATAGCTCATATAAGTGTTCAAATTCGCTAAGAAAGTTGACAATAATATCAGCGCGGTTAAACTGTCGCTCAGATTCAATGAATAGCGATGATGCAAATGGTAAACTTTTATTAAATTTAGGGGTATTCACATTAACTCCAATTCCTACAACTACTGCTACTTCGTCATTTTCTCCTATAATTAATTCGCTTAATATTCCGCATATTTTTTTTCGATTTAATACTAAATCGTTAGGCCATTTTAGTTTTATATTTAAATTAGTTATATCCCTAAGAGATTGGCACATAGCAAGTCCAGCTACTAATGTAAGCGCCGATATTTCTTCTGGCTTTAATTTTGGGTATAACACTAAGCTCATCCATATACCAACATCAGCAGCAGAAACCCAGGCTCTGCCTAGTCTACCTTTTCCTTGCGTTTGAATATTAGATAATACTAATGTCCCCTCAGGCACATTTTGTTTTATAAGTTGTTTGGCATACGTATTAGTAGAGTCTATCTCGTCAAAATATTTTATATTGTGGCCAATATATTGTGTTGTTAAGTTTTGTAAAATTTGCTCAATCATGATTACTCTCCTTAAAAAAAACGCCTATAAGTCATAACAACTTATAGGCATTAATTCTAGATTTAATTTTTTACCTAAACATCGTCTTCTTGATCATCTTCGTGTTCTTGTTTCTTAAGTGAAATAGTTTCCCTAATGCTAGGCTGTCTATCGTGTAAGTCATGAGGTTCTTTTTCCAAATTTACACCATTTGGTTTATCACCTTTATCTTCCTCGTTTTGACGCATTTGTTCACTCATTTCAAATATACTTACATTATCTACTGTGTCAAGGTCAATTTCTTCACCTTTCATAAGCATCCTAAATTCGTTACCAGTAATTTTCTCTTTTTTAATAAGCATTTCAGAGGCATAATGTAACGTATCTATATGCTCGCGTAAAATTTCTAACGCTTCTTGATAAGCATTTTCTACAATTTCTCTAATATGAACGTCAATCTTAGTAGCAATGTCCTCGCTGTAGTTTCTAGTATGGTTAAAGTCGCGGCCTAAGAACACTTCACCTTGTTCATCTCCGTATTTAATAGGACCAAGCTGACTCATACCATATTTAGTAACCATATCCCTAGCTATTTGAGTAGCGCGTTCAATATCGTTAGATGCACCAGTAGTAATGTCCCCAAATATAATTTCCTCAGCAGCACGGCCACCTAGAAGTGATACGATTTCATTAAGCATACGTGATTTACTCATATACATTTTATCTTCTCTTGGTAGTGGCATAGTGTAACCACCAGCAAAGCCAGTTGGTATAATAGAAACACTATGAACCGGGTCAAGATTAGGTAGAACCTCATGTATTAGTGCATGACCTACTTCGTGATAAGCAGTAATACGTCTTTCTTTATCAGTAACAAGATGGCTTTTCTTTTCAGTACCAACAGTTATTTTGATAAAAGCTTTTTGTACTTCTTCCATATCAATAGCTCTTTTATTATGACGCGCTGTAAGTAGAGCCGCTTCATTCATAAGGTTAGCAAGGTCAGCTCCTGTAAAGCCTGGAGTTGTTCTTGCGATTACTTTAATATCCACATCTTCATTAAGAGGTTTACCTTTAGCATGAACTTTTAATATAGCTTCACGCCCTTTAACGTCAGGTCTACCTACTACAACTTGCCTGTCAAAACGCCCAGGTCTAAGCAGTGCAGGGTCTAGTACGTCGGCTCTATTCGTTGCCGCCATGATTATAACACCTTCATTAATACCAAAACCGTCCATTTCAACTAGCAATTGGTTAAGTGTTTGTTCTCTTTCATCATGACCACCACCTAGTCCAGCGCCACGCTTACGCCCTACTGCATCAATCTCATCTATAAATACTATAGCTGGTGCATTCTTTTTCGCTTGCTCAAATAAATCTCTAACACGCGAAGCACCAACCCCAACAAACATTTCAACAAAGTCAGAGCCTGAAATACTAAAGAAAGGTACAGCAGCTTCACCCGCCACTGCTTTTGCCAGTAACGTTTTACCAGTCCCAGGAGGTCCTACTAACAGCACCCCTTTTGGTATTCTAGCCCCAACTTCAGTATATTTGCGAGGATTTTTTAAGAAGTCTACTAATTCAGTAACCTCCTCTTTTTCTTCCTCAAGACCTGCTACATCTTTAAATGTAGTTGAACCTTTATCATCAATAGTCATTTTTGCTTTACTTTTACCAAAAGACATTACACGGCCACCACCGCCGCTACCTTGCATTTGTTGCATGAAAAATACCATAACAAATATAAACATACCAGCAATCATAATTATTTGTAGTATTGGAAAGAACAGATTAGCCTGTTGTTCCGTTGGTATAATTGCTAATTGTTGTAACGTTTCTGGCGGTAGCGAATAAATATATTCATTAAAAGAGTCGCTATTTAATGGCAACGTAGTTTGTGTAACTGAGTCTGTAAGTTTGAAAGTTACATAAGCAAGAGTACCAGCTTCTTCAATATATAGTGTGGAAACATTTCCCTCCGCTATATTTATAATTAAGTCTGAAAGCGTTAACGTATCAGGCTGATTTTGCACTGTTACTTGTTGACCTAAAAATATTGCTATAAATAATATTCCTACGATAACTAAATAAATTATACTTCCTTTAAGTTTCCCTTTCAATTTGTCTTGCCTCCCTTCTAATTAATCTTCTTTTAACATTGCCACATAGGGCAAATTCCTATATAGTTGATCATAATCTAAACCATACCCTATAATAAATTCATCAGGGATAGTAAAGCCGATATAATCAGCATTCACATTAGCTTGTCGTCTATCGGGTTTATCTAAAAGTGCACATACTTTCATGCTAGCAGGCTTTCTGCCCCACAACACTGATAGTAAGTAATTTAATGTTTGACCTGAATCAATAATATCTTCCACAATTATGACATGTTTGCCTTCAATTGAGTCATCTAAATCTTTGATAATTTTCACAACACCTGAGCTTACTTTGCCACTACCATAGCTAGATACTGCCATAAAGTCTAACTTAACAGGAATGTTTATATGCTTTGCTAAATCAACTGTAAACATTACTGCACCCTTTAGTACACATATCAAAATAACTTCCTTGCCATCATAGTCGCGTGATATATTCTGTCCAAGCTCTGTTACTTTAGCCAATATATCTTGCTCGCTAATTAGTATTTCCATATGTCCTCCTTGTAAATCATTCATTTTGCAATATACGTATTTCAAGTACGTTTTTAGTATTATTATCTATATAGTAATCCACGCTAAGCCTGCTTCCTACCACATAAACAACGTTACTGCCATCTACAATAAGAGGTATAGTATCTCTCAAATGCAGAGGAATTTTTTCGTCACTAAACAGCTTTTTAATTTTCTTTTTTCCTCCATCTAAACAAATTTTATCGCCAGTTTCTCTAGTCCTAATTTTTAATCCATCTTTTATTTTATCATAATCGATGTATTTAGTATACATATTTTGTGCGTATTCTTTAATTGTTTTGTCGCCAATTGTTAGTATAATGGTATAATTCCCATATTTATTAGACCCAATTTGTAAATTTTGGCTTAAAAGAGGTTTAATCAGATTTTCCACAAGAATTCTTAAACTATGTTGTGTCCTATATATTACAATATTGTTAGGCAGATTTATTCTTCTCCCGCTTTGGTTCGTGATAAGGCTCACTGCCGCATCTAAGTGCTTAGAAGTAATATTGCACACGGACAAATTTACTAATATCTGCAAAATAAGCTTTTTTTGAATGTAGATTTTCTCATCTTCAAATCCTAGTAGTTGAATTTCATAAGTATTATTTATATGCGTGACGTATTTAATGAAACTATCTTGCATGTAGCTTTCTAAAAATTCTTCTTCTTCTTTATAGAGTTGACTATGTTCTACTAATGTATACACTATATTCTTATTTATATGATTGGTTATATAAGGCATTAAATCCAACCTAATCCTATTACGTGTATAGATAGGCAAAAAATTAGTATGATCTGTTTTAAAATTTATTTTATACTTCTGGCAATAAAATTCAATTTCTTGCCGCTTTAAACACAAAATGGGTCTAATAATTGTATCTCTTTTAATAGCAATGCCGCAAAGTCCGCGAACGTCTGTGCCACGGAAAAACCGCATAAGCATAGTTTCAGCTTGGTCATTTGCATTGTGCGCTGTAGCTATTTTACCATGCCCATTTAAAAGAGATATAAAGAAATTATATCTTTCTAACCGACCACATTCTTCTGTAGAGATTTTTCTTTGTGCGGCTAACTGTTTTATATTGCATGTATAAACTTTACATGTTATGTCCCAATTGTTACATATGTTTCGTACATATTCCATATCGTTAATAGCTTCTTCTCTTATCATATGATTAACATGTGCACATGTTATATCTATTTTATAATTGCTATGTTTTAAAAAATGAAGTAGCATCATAGAGTCAGCTCCGCCGGAGGTAGCTACTATAATGTTATCTCCATCACGAATAAGGTCATGTTGTTTTATAAAATTATGAACTTTAGTTTCTATTACTTCGATTTTCATCAGTTTGTACTCCATTTTAATATTATTCAACTGACTTACTATTTATTCAGCTAACTAAATAAATTTTGAACTGTTTAAAGTGTGGTCAGTTTTTTGGATTTTATTCATCATGTTTAAAAGTTTTTTCTAAAGTAGACTTAATTCCATAGATAATTTTTTATATTATTTGCTACTACGGCAGTTTATACCGCAGTAGCATGTCTTTAATCCATCTTCTTCCAGACGCATCCAACTATAACTGTCATATCGTCACTATAATCACCCGAAAGGAGTTGGCGACTTTTGTTTAATAAATAATGTGCTTTTTGCTCAGGGTCTTTTGCTGTTGTTTCTAAAATTAGCTCTTTAAACATAGCTTCTCGGCCTAAAGCATCCTCAGGAGTCGCTAGTAGCCCATCAGTTACCATAACTATAGTATCACCGTATTCAAGTTGCACATGGTGAGTTTCTATATCAACGTCTTTAATTATTCCTACAGGCAAGCTGTTTGAGCGGATTGTTACAACTTCATCGTCGTTTGCGCGTAAGATAAATGTAGTAGCAGCTCCAGCTTTTAATAATTTAGCAACACCGGTAGACGTATCAATTATTGTTACATCAATAGTTGAGAATACTTCATTTTCCATTCTAAGAATTAGCGAAGAATTTATTAATCGTAAAGCAACTTCTTCATCAAGGCCTGCTTCCATAAATTCTTCTAGCATTTCAATAGTAATTTTGCTCTCCTGTCTAGCAGCTTCTCCGTTGCCCATACCATCCGCAACAGCCATCAAATACTTACCATTATCAAGCTGCATAAAACTATGGACATCACCTGATATATCTCCTTTTGCACAAATAGCAGCTCCTGCTAAGACGCTAAATTTTTGCTTTTTAATTATTTGGAAGTAGCAACCTAATGGGTTACATACATGGTTTTTAATTTCTACTTTAGTATGCATAACATGTTCAATAGTTTTAATGATTGCTTTTAACATGTTAGGATTTTTATTACAATGTTTAGTGTATAACTCGATAAGTTTAAGCTCGCCCTCTGTTTCTAATAGAAGCACATCTTTAACTTTAATACCAATAGAAATTAGAGATTCTTGAATTTCATATTCTAATTCTTTGTTAAATACAACTTCTTCAGTAATTTCTTCGGTAATGCTATTAATGCTATCAGAGACTGCAACCATCTGTTGGCCCATAAGCATTTTAGTTTCTATAACTTGATTTTCATAGATTACATTTTGGCGTGATAAGTCTAGTCTAAAATTTAGTATAGAGGCAAAGCTTTCAGGCTGGGCACAAATTCGGCTAAACTCTTCTGGAATATCTTTTTTTACTATACGCCCATTAGCTTGACCGATTAATACCATTTCTAAACTCATAGTATACATTTTCTCCACTTTATCTTCCCAGCAATATTTACGGAAGTTACAATTAGAACATAGCTTTGCATGGGTTTCTTCTACAATTGATTCCATTTTCTTTCTATCAAGCTCAATTCTTCTAAATTGTTCATTTTGGAAAGATACTCCTAGTTTATAAAAAGCTTTTCTAAAGTGGTCCAGTCGAGTTGCAACGGTATCTTGAATGTGCATCATATGAATTTTTTCTTGTTCTTCACGTTGTTTTTCTTTAAACCAGTTAGCAAAACCAAAATATTTAGCTGGTAATAAGCTGTTTATAATAGCAGCAATTATAAATGCACCTAAAAGGGGCATATCTAATACGCCAGCGTTAAAAACCGCAAAGCCAATAAGGTTGCCTAATCCCATGCCTAATGTTACTGCTGTTTTTCCAAGCGGTTGTAAAATACCAGCGAGTATGCTACCTGCGCTGTATATTAAGCAAAAATGCAAAGGTATATATCCTATTGCATATAACAATCCGCCTAAGACAACACTAACTGTAACGCCTAGGTTGACTCCCCCAAGGTAAGTTATAGCCATTAAAAATACGTATACCATAACGTCCCTAAAGTAAATTTCAATGAAAACTGGCATTGTTATATAGAAATCTACTGTTCCAGCTAATATTCCTACGAACATTAAAATTACACTTGTTGCTTCTTTTTGTGTTAGAGCATATTGTTTATTTTCTAATATAGCTCCAACTCCGTAATCAAGAAATACCATTAGCATACATGCAACCATAATTTCTAATAAAACTACTCCTATAGTTACAATGTTAAACCCTGTAATAAATAATAATGATAGTTTAACTATTAACATAGCGGCGCTAACTACTACCATTTGATTTTTTAAGTTAAATTGAATGCGCCCACGTTCCATAAGGCTTCTAAATACTGTTATAAATCCTGCTATAATTATATAATTGATTGCATTAACGTTGAATATAGCAATAGAGATATAGCCTAAGGTAGCAAATAATCCGCACCATTTTCTGACGCTACTATTGCGGTGTAGGGTTGCTAAATACGCTATTCCTAACGTATAGAACTGCCCTTCTATGCCTACTCTAGCAAACATAAATGCACAAACGCATAAGATAATTTGTGATAAAGCTACTTTTTCTACTATTTTATCTGAATGTCTTTCTCTAGATATTGTTTTGTCCATCTTTTCTTCCTCCTTTATCTTATTATTATACAGCATATTACAAGCATTTTTTGTAGATTTAAGTAGAATACTCAAAAAATTTTTAGACAAAATATGATATTGATTGTTTATACAGATATTACGTTTATATATAGAACAAATTAAATAGATTTTTTAATAAAACTCTTTTATAATTCAATTAATAGATAAAATATTGATAGAATATGAATGATAAATTAAATAAAATTGTATATTATACCGAGAACTAGCATAAATATAATTAGACATTTATTTTTAAATTAAATTGATAAATTGTGAAAGGGGAATTTTTATGAAAAAAATTATTAGTTTTATGGTGTGTCTTAGCTTAATGACGTTAACTGGTTGTGATAGTGGGGATGCGGATAGTTCAAATGATGTAATTGTACTAAAATTAGCAGATACATTAACAGAATCATATCCAGCAACAGCAGGAGCTGCAGAGTTTGCTAGATTGGTGGATGAGCGTTCTGATGGTAGAATTCAAATTGTTCTTTATACAGGAGGACAACTTGGTGGGGATGAGCAAGCGGTAATAGAGCAGGTGCAGTTTGCAGGGATTGATATGGCGCGTGTTAATATTTCTCCTATGGCTGAATTTTCTCCAGTATTAAATTTATTACAAATGCCATTTGTATTTTCTGATACAGAACATATGCATGCTGTGATTGACTCTGAGATTGGGGAGCAGTTATTAAATAGCGTTGAGAATAGTGGATTTGTAGGCCTTGCTTTATATGAAGCTGGAACTAGAAATATTTATAATTCGGTACGCCCAGTTACATCTATTGATGATTTACAAGGTTTAAAATTGCGTATTCCACAAAATCAGTTGATGATAGATATGATAGAAGCTTTGGGAGCAGTGGCGACACCACTTTCTATAAGTGAAGTTTATAGTGCACTTCAAACTGGAATGGTTGATGGGGCTGAGAATAATTTGCCAAGTTATGAGCAAATGAGCCATTATGAAGTTGCGCCGTATATTACGTTAGATGCACATACAGCGCCACCAGAAATTTTGATTTTTAGCAAAATTGTAAATGATAAATTAAGTGAAGAAGACCAAGAGCTAATTAAGCAAGCGGCACAAGATTCGGTAATCTATCAACGTCAGGTTTTTGAGGAAACTGAAGCGGCATCAATGGCAACAGTTATAGCAGGAGGTAGTGAGGTATATGAAATAACGGATAGAGAAGCGTTTGAAGCGGCGGTGGCTCCATTGTATGAAGTGTATGCAGCGGATTATCTTGATATTTTAGAGGAAATTCAAGCTATGAAATAAGGGGGTTAGCATATGAAAATTATAGATAGATTTTTTTGCGTCCTTATGAGTTTTTGTATTTTCTTATCAAAGCTTATGTTAATTGCTATGGTAATGATTATGTGTGTTAGCGTATTTTACAGATACGTTTTAAACAGTGGTATTCGTTGGTCAGATGAGGTTGCGATGCTGTTAATGGTATGGTTTGGATTTATCAGTGTTGCGTATGGGGTTCAGCATAAATTACATATTAGTGTGGAGCTATTTTATGGTATGATGCCAGCGAAGGTTCAGTGGGCATGTGTAAAAGTTATAAATTTAATGGTTTGTTATTTGGGAGTGACTGTAAGTTATTATGGGGTTAAGTTAATGCAAAGTACTATGAATAACGTTATGACAGCGACTAAATGGCCAGCTTCAACTTTGTATGCAGCATTACCTATAGCCGGTGTGCTGATAGCGTACTTTTCATTTACAGATTTAATTGGTTATCCATCAGGTCAATCTAATTCAGACGCTATTAATGACGCTATTAATAAGGAAGAAACTATTTCGGATTTAACTAATTGTGCGGACGCTAATGTTGACATTAATAAGGAAGAAACTGTTTCAGATTTTAATAATAATAACAAAGAAACTGTTTTGGATAATACGAAAGGGGGCGAATAAGATGCCAGTAAATACTTTTGCGATAGGATTAATATTAGGCACATTTGTTTTCTTTTTAGTAATTAAAACTCCAATTTCGTTTGCATTGTTAGCATCGTCTATTATCACTGCCACTTATTTAGAGATACCACTTATGAGCATAATGGTTCAAATGGTAAAAGGAATTCATTCCTCAAGCCTTATGGCAATTCCATTTTTTATATTGGCTGGGGAGATTATGGGTCAAGGTGGAATTTCAAGACGTATTATTGCGCTAACTCAAGCGCTTATAGGTCGAGTGCGTGGTGGGTTAGCACAAGTAAATATTGTAGCGAGTATGTTTTTCGGTGGAATTTCAGGCTCTGCTATAGCGGATGTTTCATCAATTGGGTCTATGATGATACCGATGATGAAAGACAGTGGTTATGATAAAGATTATTCGGTTAACGTTACTATTACTAGCGCATGTCAGGGCTTGATTATTCCACCAAGTCACAATATGATTATCTTTGCGGCTAGTGCTGGCGGTGTTTCTGTAGGTAGAGTATTTTTAGCGGGAATGTTACCTGGGATATTATTAGGCGTGGCTCTTATGATTGTTAGTTATATTATTGCAGTAAAGCGTAATTATCCAAAAGGTGAGAAGGTGCCGTTAAATGTAAAGCTTCGTGTAATTTGGGATGCGGCGCTTGGTATGATGACTGCTGTTATTATTATATTAGGAGTAACTGGCGGAGTGTTTACTGCAACTGAAAGTGCGGCGATTGCTTGTTTATATGCGTTTATAGTAACTTTTTTTGTATATCGAGAAATTCCGCTAAAGGCTATGAGTGGAATTTTAAGCAATGCGTTAAAAACGTTAGCGATGGTTTTGGCTTTATTAGCTTGTAGCAATACTTTTGCTTGGTTGCTGGCCTATTTACAAGTTCCTGCGTTAGTTACAAATGCATTGTTAGAAATAAGCACTAATCCAGTTGTTGTATTGTTATTAATCAACGTTTTATTATTGTGCTTAGGATGTATAATGGATATGGCACCGTTAATTATGATTACAACGCCAATTTTGTTACCTGTAGTGACTAGCTTAGGTATGGACCCAATCCAATTTGGAATTATGATGATATTAAATTTAGCAATTGGACTTTGCACACCGCCAGTAGGGGCAGTATTGTTTGTGGGCTGTTCAATTGGAGAAATTTCGTTAGAGGAAGCGGCCAAAGCGTTGTGGCCATTTTATTTGGTGATGATTACTGCATTGATGTTAATTACATTTGTGCCGCAGATTTCACTATTTTTGCCAAATTTATTAATGCCATAAGCTTTTTAGAGCGTTACACTAAATTAAAAGTGTAGCGCTTTTTTTGTGCTTACTATACAGCTGGCTTGGACTATAAATTAAGCTAACTAAAAAAATGATACCAAAAAGAAATATAAGTACTTTTATATATAGTCAATCTTTACTATAATTATAATCAGTAAACAACTTTGTATATAGGGGGTAACGTATGAGTAAAACAATTAAAAAAGCAATAGCAACATGTTTAAGTATATCAATGGTGTTATCTATAGGACCAACGTTTGCAACAGAACAACCAGCATTTAATGATATATCTAACCACTGGGCGCAGTCTAGTATCAAAATGTTAACAGAAGTCGGTTTGTTAGGTGGTTATGAAGATGGAACGTTTAGACCGAATGCAAATATAACACGCGCCGAGCTTGCAGTGTGTTTGCAAAGAATTTTTGGGTTAGATTATAAAAGCACATATAAAATTTATGGCGATGTACAACAAGATGTATGGTATTCACCAGCAGTTGCTGTAGTTGGTGGACTTGGGATTATGAATTCATATGATAATAAGTTTTATCCAAATGAATACGCAACTCGCGAGGAAGTTGCATATGCAATAGTTCAAGCGTACCGTTTATATGATATAGAGTTAACTTCAGTAGCGGACATTGATGCATTATTTACAGATGGTGAAAATGTATCTGAGTGGGCAGAAGCGGCTATGGAAGTTTTGGTGACAGAAGGACTAATAGCAGGTAGACCAGATGGAACGTTAGACCCAACAGGAGATATTACTAGAGCTGAAGTAGTAACGCTGTTTGATAATGTGACTGGTAGGTTTTTCACTGTAGAAGGAGAATATGTTGATTTTGAAGAAGATAATAATGTAGTTATTAATACACCAGATGTTGTGTTAAAAGATGCGGTTATAGAAGGCAACTTATATATAGCGCAAGGAGTTGGCGATGGTGATATTACGCTTGAGAATGTTGAGGTTAAAGGCACTCTCTACATAGAAGGTGGCGGTGAGAATTCGATTTATTTAAAGGATTCTAAAGTTAATAAAGTGGTTGTTGATAAACATGACCATAAAATTAGAGTGCATGGTGATGCTAGCACTACGGTTAGTGAAATGGTAGTGCAGTCTGGGACTGTAATTGAAGGGGATTTATATATTAAAGAAGTTATTGTTGAGGTGGCTAATGTAATATTAAATGTAGTTCCAGATATTTTATTACTTATTGATGAAACGATTACTGTAAGCGTTAATGATGTGGAGATTTCGTCAGATGATTTATCAGATGATTTAAGTATTGCTGATATAATTACTAGCGATACGACTACATCTACGACTACGTCTACTAGTAGCACGTTTGACTATTCTTACAGTGGCGGTTATTACTGGGAATGGGATTATTCTGTGTCACAAGTAGCTACGCCAGTAATTTCATTAAGTTCTGGAACGTATGAAGGAGCGCAGCAAGTTAGTTTATCAGTAACAACTTCAAATGCTGATATTTATTATACGTTAGACGGTTCAATGCCAACTAGTGATTCAACTTTATATAGTGGACCTATTACTATTGATGAGTCAGTTACTTTACGTGCTATTGCTATTAGAAGCGGTTATACAAATTCTGCTGTTACATCAGCTACTTATGTAATTACTGAAACTATAGAACCAGAGACTCCAGATCCTGAAACGCCGGATCCTGAAACTCCAGATCCTGAAACGCCAGAGCCAGAAACTCCAGATCCAGAAACGCCAGATCCTGAAACACCAGATCCAGATCCAGAAACGCCAGATCCTGAAACTCCAGATCCAGATCCTGAAACGCCGGATCCTGAAACTCCAGATCCAGATCCTGAAACGCCAGAACCTGAAACACCAGATCCTGAGACACCAGATCCAGATCCTGAAACGCCGGATCCTGAAACTCCAGATCCAGATCCAGAAACACCGGATCCTGAAACACCAGATCCAGATCCTGAAACTCCAGATCCAGAAATACCAGATATTACATTAGAAGCGCCACAAATTTACTTACAAGAAGGAGCATACGACGTTCCACAACAAGCATCAATATGGGTAGAACCAGGTACAACCGTACACTACACACTAGATGGCACCGACCCAACAGTGGAATCTGCTGAGTATAAATCGCCAATCACAATAGATACATCGTTAACATTAAAAGCTATAGCAGCTAAAGATGGTGTGACTTCTGAAATATCAACTGCAAAATATATTATCACTTCGTCAAGTGTAGATGAAACTGACCGCAAGTGGAATTTAGTTTGGGAAGATGAGTTTAATTCAATAGATGAAACTAAATGGCAATTCCAAATCGGAACAAGCGCAGACGGCGGACCAGAATATTGGGGTAATAACGAACAACAGTATTACACTAAAGAAAATTCAACTATTTCAGCTGATGGAGAACTTGTAATTTCAGCTTTAAGCGAAAACATGGGCGATAGAACGTACACTTCATCAAGATTATGGACTAATCCTGCTGTGGCTGAAGGTGAGTTTGAAGGTTTCTCTGCAACATATGGAAAATTTGAAGCTAGAATATCATTACCAGCAGGTGATGGACTATGGCCAGCATTTTGGTTGCTACCAGTCGATAGCCCATATGGAGGCTGGGCTGCAGGCGGTGAAATTGATATTATGGAAGCTAGAGGACGTGTTCCAGGTGAGGTTGATGGAACCATTCACTATGGTGGACCATGGCCAAACAATGTATATAGCGGAGGCAGTTACCACTTTGAGGATGGCACAGATATAACTGACTATCACACTTATGCAGTGGAGTGGTTGCCGGGTGAGATTAACTGGTATGTGGATGATGTGTTATACCATACTGAAAATAACTGGTACTCAAAAGACCCTAATGAATCATTTGAATACGCATTCCCAGCACCGTTTGACCAAGAGTTTTATATTATTTTAAATTTAGCTGTAGGTGGAACTTACGATGGCAACTTAACGCCAGGAACACTTAACGCTGGTGATGCTGAAATGAAAGTGGATTATGTAAGAGTATATGAATTAGATGGCGGATACGATGAAGATATATTACCTCCAACTTATGAAAAAGACGATTATCCAGAAGATAGCAGACAGCCTAGCGACGATGGCAACTTTGTGTTGGACCCTAACTTAACGGACGTTGTATCAGAAGATACTTTAAACACGCAGAAATGGAACTTCCTAACTGCTGAAGGTGGCGCTGGAAATGTAACGCAACTTAATGGCGAAGATGGGGTAATGGTAAATATCACAAGTGCAGGTTCGCAAACTTATTCTATTCAACTAATTGACCACTTCCCGCTTGCAACAGGGCGAATTTATGAATTAGAATTTGATGCAAAGGCTGATGGCACGCGTACAATGACTACAGTATTCGGTTCAGGTGAAGAAAAAGGCTGGACTAAATATTCAGAAGCGAACACTAGCACTTTAAAGGATGATTGGGATACTTACACTTATAGATTTATGATGACAGCAGACACTGACCCAGTAGGTAGAGTTGAGTTTAACATGGGTACTAACGCTACTAACGTTTACCTTAGAGATGTTAGCGTAAAAGAAGTTGATTACTTATACGATTACGAGGAGCCAAAAGAGCCTACATTGGATGGTAACCATATTTATAACGGTAGATTTGATTTAGGTGACGGCGGAAGTGTGTTCTGGGAAGGCGATGCGACTATCTCTAAAGGCAGTGCTACGATTAAAGCAGGCGAAATGCTATATCAACGCGCAGTAAGTATGTTAGGTGGCAACACTTATGAACTCACTTTTGATGCAACAGTTAACGGAATGGATAATTTAGAACTATCATTTACCGAAAATCCTTATTTACGCACGATGTTAGCATCTGAAACTATAATGTTAAAAGATGGCACTAATACAATCGAATTAGAATTAGATAACGATTACCAAGGTTACGGAACATTTTTATTAACTGGCGGAAGCTCTGGCAGTGTGGAAATTGATAATGTGGTATTAAAGCGAACAACTAACAACAATGTGGATTGGGACACTATTAAATTGTATCCTCTTACTAACGGCGATTTTTCTAATGGCACTACTGGTTGGGATTTATATGACGAATGGACCGGTTCATCATTTAGCGTTGAAGATGGTGTTGGTAAAGTAAATGTAGCAAGTCTTGGGTCTAATGCATGGTCTGTAATGTTAATGAATAGCGATATTGAGTTTACAAATGGTTTTGAGTATGGCGTAACGTTTGACATATGGTCGGATGTGGAGCGTACTGTAGATGTAGCTTTAGAAGACGGTTCGTACGATAGAATTGTGGATGATTCCATTCAAATTAATGCACAGAAGCAAACTTTTACGTATCAATTTGATATTAACTCAGCAGATACACGAACGCTTAAATTTTTACTTGGCAATGTAGAAGGCGGAGCTGCGGGCAATGTTTATATTGACAATGTAGATATGTATGCAATTTTAGCACCTATTGGACCGAGCACATCATTAACAGCGGATAGCACTGATAATAAATTAGGCGAAGATATTGAAATTGCTTATGTGGCTAAAGATACATCGTGGAGTGAGCAAAGTTGGGCGCAGACTGATTGGGAAGATGCTATTACAGCAGTTTTAGTGGATGGTAAAGCGGTTACAAGTTATAGCGTGGCAGATGGTGTTATTAAATTTGATGCAAATACGTTTACTCAAGCGGGCGACTATTCTATTGTAATAGAAGCAACGGATTATTTTGATAGCGCTGTAACACAAAAAATCTTTTCTGCTGATGGCAACTTAATTATTAATGGCGATTTTGAAACTAATGATATGTCTGGATGGAATGTAAATCAGGAAGCAGGCGAATCAATAGTAGATGCTACGGATGGTAGTGCGCAAATAACAATTATTGATAACGGTGGCCAACATCCAGAATGGAACGTGGATTATTCTTGGAGTACATGTTTTGGGCAAAACATTTCCGTTGAGACTGGTAAAACTTATTTAATTGAGTTTGATGCTAAATCGACTATCGCTAGACCGATTGGAATAGAGCTTAAGAAAAATGATTGGGAAGCAAAACCTATTGACCAGATGATTAATCTTACTACTGATATGGAGACTTACACTATCCAATATACAGCAAGCGAAGATTTAGATGACGTTCCATTTACGTTTTTATTAGGTTATATGAATAACAACGGCTTTACAACAACGGATTCGCAGCACACTATTACGATAGATAACATTTCGATTAAAGAGCATACGTTTGAGTTAACAGGTGAAGACCGCGTTTATAACGGAAACTTTGATGACGGTGAAATGGGCTGGACTTTGTTTAGCTATGTGGATGCGGATGCTGAATTTGAAGTTGTAAATGGTGAGGGAATTGCTAAAATAGTAGATAGACCGGGCGGTGCACTTTGGTCTGTAGCATTGCAACAAAGTTTCTTTACATTTGAAGAAGGCACGGAGTATATGTTAACTTTTGATGCAAAAGCTGATAGTGAAAGAACTATTCCAGTGGAATTGCAACAAAATGATGGAAATTTACTTGACGGGGCAAGTGTAAGCAGAGAAGTGACTATTGGAACTGTTATGGATACTTACCAACTGTACTTCACTCCGACTAGTGACACTATGCGACTTAGATTTTTACTAGGACTGCAAGGTGCTAGCACATTTACATTCGATAATGTTTCATTAGTTAAAGCGCCGCTACGTCCAGATGCTCCTATAATTGAAATTGCGGATAGTGCTGATGGTAAAGAAATTACGCTAACAGGTAATGGCAATATTTATTACACAATTGACGGTTCAACACCTACAGCTTCTAGCTCTGAGTATACAGCACCGTTTACACTTACAGAAACTGCTACTATTAAAGCTGTTGTTATTAGCGATGGTATTTCTTCTGAAGTTACGACCGAACTTTGCTTAATAGTTGATTCGTCTAACGTTACTAACTTATTATCAAACGGTGGATTTGACGATAATACCGCTTGGCAATATTGGAATGGTGGTGAGGATACAAATATTGTTGCTGAAAACGGTACATTTACTATTACTGTGGATAACACTAATGGCGGTGAGTTTTGGCATACTCAGCTATTCCAATCTGGAGTTAATATTGAAGCTGGAAAAACGTATGTTATTTCTTTTGATGCTAAATCAGATGAGGCTAGAGATATTTTAGTTGAAATCCCTAGTACTACAACGACTAGCACGTATAATAGAGACGCTGCATTTGGTAATCATCATACTATAGTGCCAATTGGTACAGATATGGAGACTCATACGTTTACGGTTACTGCAGATGGTAATGGTGCGATTAAGTTTAATTTCTGCCTTGGTAACATTGGTAATACTCCGTTTAGTGAACATGATATTGTGTTCGATAATGTTTGGTTATTTGATTTAGATGATGATGGCAGTGGTACTGATGAAGGTGATGGCAGCGGTACTGATGAAGGCGATGGCAATAATGGCGATGGCAATAATGGTGATGGAAATATTAGTGGGACTGAAGTTGGCGAGAACTTAGTTACAAATGGAAGCTTTGATACTACTGATAATTGGTTCCAATGGATAACTGGTGATATAGATGGAAATTGGGAGAGAGAAGATATAGAGATTGTAAATCGTAACGAGTATATATCCACTTCAACATACCAATCGACTACTACACGTAGCGCAATTAGTTTATCAACTACTAAGAGTGCTATACAATTAAGCTCTAGTGATTATGCGGCAAAAATTGATGTAGATAATACAAAAGTCAGCAACGGTAGTCAGGCTAATGAATTCTGGCATACGCAATTAGGCCAAGAAGGCTTTGCGATAAGGCCTGGGGTATTTTATAAAGTATCATTTGATGCATACTCTAGTGTTAACAGAGATATTGTTGTTGAAGTTGGCACTACATCTACAAATGGTACTCAATATGGCGATAATGCTAACCATACTTTAGTGTCAGGTATAGGTCCTGCGATGGAAACTTATTCGTATATAGTTACTGGTGGGGATACTGACAATTCCAAAATACTTTTCCATCTTGGAAATGTAAATGATACGCCACAAGAAGAACACTTTGTTTTAATTGATAACGTTACAATAATAGAAATAGAATAAAACTAAAACGGGCTGTAGTTAATACGGTCCGTTTTTTTGTTATGAAAAGTTAAGTCAAGGTTTATAAGAATAAAATCCATTGAAATAGGCAAAATTAAATATCTGAAACAGGGAGGGTGTTAAAAGTATGGTAATGTCACAAATCACTCAAGAGGAATGGGATACTTTTAAATTTGAAGAAGGCAGAGCTGAAGGTAAAGCTGAAGGCAGAGCTGAAGGTAAAATTGAATTGTTATATACTGAGTTAAACTATACTGCTGATAAAATAGCGACTAAATTAAATCTACCGCTTAAAGAAGTTCAACAGATTATTAAAAGGCTTGATTTATAGTAGATTTTAGGAGGCCCCAATTGTTAGATTTTTAGCTCTAACAATTGGTAGCCGGTACATAAATAGGTTTTTTTTATAAAAAAAATAGACTAATAGAACAAGCCATTAGTCTTCTAAATTTGAATAACGTGTAATAGTAGCAGAGATTTCCGCTCTTGTAGCGCCGCCTTTTGGGTCTAACATATTATCTTCTTTCCCACCGATAATTCCATTTCCTATACCCCATTGCATAGCATATGCTGACCACGCTGAAATATCGATTGAATCGCTAAATGTAGAAATTCTACCTAAGTTTTCAATCGGAATACCTTGGAACTGCGCTAAATTGTAAAGTACTACTATTAGCTGCTCGCGTGTAACTAATTCGTTCGGACGAAATGTGCCGTCTTCAAAGCCGC
>MDSQ01000026.1_pt1 | contig 41233 bp, 23 predicted proteins | sample 1008251 | NCBI WGS metagenome assembly MDSQ01 (sample SAMN05526597, study PRJNA338239) | gut metagenome | isolation source: Hindgut content | host: Naso unicornis | place: Saudi Arabia: Red Sea | collected 2016-05
CGTAGAGCTCGGTAAACATATCTAGCTAGTAAAAGTAGATACTTCCCAAGAAGCCCACACTTCTATAAGTGGGGGTAGTTCACATAGTAAGCATTTTAATAAGTTCATTCCATGTAATTGGTTTAGAGAAATAGTACCCTTGAATAAGACCAAATTGATTTAGGCTATCAAATTGGTGCTGAGTTTCAATCCCCTCTAAAATCATCTCCATCCCTAAAGCCGTAGATATTCTATTAATACCATCAATAATAGCAATTTCCTTAATCGTCGTATCGTCAACAAAAATCTTATCAATCTTGATAATATCTAGCGAATATTCTTTTAAGTAACTAAAACTTGAATAACCTGTTCCAAAATCATCAAGCGCAAATCGTATCCCAAGGTTTTGTAGCTGTTTAATATTTTGTTTTACAATATCCCTATCCTCAATTAATATCCCTTCTGTAATCTCAAGGCAAATTAAGTTATAATCAATGGAATACTTATCTAAAATCGCTTTAACATTATCCACAAAATCATCTTCCATAATATGAATAGGAGAAATATTAATAGAAATTTGCAGCCTCGTTCCCATATCCAACAATTGTCGTAAATCTTTAGCAACCCTTTCAATAATCCAATTACTTAAATCAATAATAAGCCTAGATTGCTCAGCAATATAAATAAATTGATTTGGAGGAACAAACCCTAAATCCTTGCTAAACCATCTAATAAGTGCTTCTGCTTTTACAATCTGTTTATCTTTATCAATAATAGGTTGATAATTAAGCACAAACTCTTCCGAGTCAATAGCCCATTTTAACGTCTCTTTAATTCTCTCCTCATTGATATACACTGAGTATATATCATTATCAAATATTAATAACTGCGATGTATTAAGCTCTTTACATCTTCTAATCATAACGTAAATCTTAGTAATCATATCATCTTCAATACCACATTGAGTCGGGTTAGCAATAGCTGCTGCGTTAAAATCAATCTTTATTGGTTTAGTGTATTGCAGTGGCTGCGCAAATTTAGGCAAAATAATTTGTTCGTAAAATCTGCCAATATCATTAGCAATTTGGCTAAGCTCTGCTATAATTAAAAACTCGTTACCAGAGTATCTAACAGCAGTACCATCAGTTCCGTCCATAGCTTCATTTAGTAAATTAGCAATGTCTATTAACACTTTATCCCCTATATAGTCGCCACATGCATCATTAATTCCTTTAAAATTCTTAACGTCTAATAACATAATTACAAATGGGTTACCTTTGTTGGAGAACGTTCTATAAAGTGTTTTAAACATCTTTCTATTAGGCAGACCAGTTAGCTCATCATAGTAAATTAAGTATTTAATTTTTTTAGGTAAACTTTTCTCAATAAACTTAGCCATTTCAGCCACTCGGCTAATTCCTGTATTGTACTCAGGGTAATCCTCTCCTAATTCATCAATAATGTGAATTAAACTGCTGATAGCTCCAAATACAGGCTGTAGTATAAAAATAAGCATAATGACAATTAACAAAGTAATCCCGAAAGTTAACACTAAAATTTGCGATATTACATTAGAGCTATTATTAGCCACATAGTCATTTGCTTTAATGCTATCTAAGTCAATAGCCATCACAATACCAAAATCTTGATGAAATGATGTATCATATTCAATAATATTATAATTCGCATCTTTATATATTGCGTCGTAATCCAAGTCATAACTAACATCTGAGATAAAATGGCCATCATAAATATAACTAACGTTGTTATTGTAGTGAACATACATATCCGTATTAGCAATCCTATAAGAGCTTTGCATAAATTCTAAAAAGTCTTCTAAGTAAATGCTTAGCAACACAGTACCTATAGGTTCGTTAGTGACAGGGTCGTTAATAAATTTGATAATGCTAGCAGTAATTTTATCAGTAAAAATATTTGAGTATGGAGTTCCTAGCACAGCGCTATCTGCATATAGTAAACTTTCATCATACCAACCTCGTTCATAAATATTGTAATTAGTACCTAACCCCGAAATTGAATCTACAACTAGTTCCCCTGGAATGCTAACTATAGATATATTGTTGATAAAACTAAGGTTAGTAGTAATGTGGGTAAAATTATGCATATTATCCCATAGTGTACTAATCATTTCATCCGATGTACCGTCAGTATTAATTTGTTGCAGACATTCTACAATGTCTTTGTCGCTAGCTATTGCCTCAGCAGTATCGTAAAGGAGCGTTAAATTATTATAGAGCTTATTGATAGTATCATCGGCTTGCATACTGCTAACAAAATAAGCGGTGTTATCATCAATTAAGTCTATAGAAGTAATTGTCATATACCATACAACTACGGCAAATATAGCGCCTAAAAGTAGTAGTTTAGAGTCAACTAGTTTAATTTTCATTGTTCAGTCCTCCTGTAGTTAAAAAAAAGCCGATATTGAAATCGGCCTTAACCTAGTAATTTAATAAATTCTGCCCATATAATTGGTCTTGAGAAGTAATAACCTTGGATAAGCCCAAATTTATTTAGATTATCAAATTGGTCTTGAGTTTCAACACCTTCTAGAACCATCTCCATTCCTAGAGCAGTTGAGATACGGCTAATACCGTCTATAATCGCAATTTCTTTTTCAGATGCATTATCTACAAAAATCTTATCAATTTTAATAATATCTAGATTGTATTCTTTAAGATAACTAAAGCTAGAGTAGCCAGTACCGAAGTCATCTAGAGCGAAATGAATTCCTAAATCTTGCAACACCTTAATATTTCTCTTAACAATGTCGCGGTCTTCAATTAATACCCCTTCAGTAATTTCAAGACAAATAAGGTGATAATCGATATTGTATTTATTTAGAATAAAAGTAACATCATCAACAAACGTCTCTTCCATAATGTGAATAGGCGAAATATTAATAGAGATTTGCATAGTCTTACCTGTTGCTATTAAAGAGCTTAAATCTTTAGCCACGCGCTCCATAATCCAGTTACTAAGGTCAATTATTAACCTAGACTGCTCAGCGATATAAATAAATTGGTTGGGTGGAACAAACCCTAATTCCTTACTAAACCATCTAACTAACGCTTCAGCCTTAACCACATTTTTGTTAGGGTCAATGATAGGTTGGTAATTAAGAACAAACTCTTCTGAATCAATCGCCGTTTTTAGCGTTTCTTTAATCTTTTCTTCATTAACATACACTGAATATATATCATTATCGAATAACAGCAGTTGAGACATATTAAGGTCCTTGCTCTTTTTAATCATCACATAGATTTTAGTAATCATATCATCTTCATTGCCACATTGTTCTGGATTGCATATCGCTGCTGAGTTAAATTCAATTAAAATAGGCTTTTTGTCTGGATATTGGAAAGGCTCTTCAAATTTAGATAAAATACTTTCTTCATAAAATTTGCCTATATTGTTATTAATTTGATTTATAGGAACTATAATTAAAAACTCATCCCCAGAATACCTAATAGCAGTACCATCTGTATGTTCCACTGACTGATTTAAATATTCCCCTATTTGAATCAGCACCTTATCCCCCGTATGGTCACCGCATGCATCGTTAATCCCTTTAAAGTTTCTAACGTCTAATAACATAACTACAAATGGATTGCCTTTGTTAGAAAACGTTCTATATAGAGTCTTAAACATTTTTCTATTAGGCAAACCTGTTAGCTCATCATAATAAATCAAATATTTAATCTTCTTAGGTAAACTTTGTTCTATAAACTCCGCCATTTCTGCAACTTTACTAATTCCCATATTATACTCAGGGTAGTCTTCTCCTAGCTCCTCAATAATGTGAATTAAACTGCTAATAGCAGAAAATACAGGGCGTAGTATTATTACAAGACCAACTCCAATAACAATGGCTATACCAATCGTTAATATAATGATTTGATTAATAACAAATTGACTATTGCTAGATACGTATTCGTTATGTTTAATAGTATCTAGATTAACTGCTAAAGCTACATCTAACTCAGATTCAAATACATCATCAAATAAAATAACATTAAAATTTGCGTCTTTATATAAAACATCAAAATCTACGTCCTCAGCCTGTACATTAGTAACAAAATTGCCGCCATAGCTATAAGTGACATTGCCATCATACCTAATAAAAATATCAGTTTCAGCAATTCTATAAGCTTCTTGAATTTCTCTAATTAAACTAGACATAAACATATTTAGAATAACGCAGCCTAATGGCTCTCCTGTAACAGGGTCATGTACAACCTTAACGATACTCGCAGTAATTTCTCCTGTAGTTAAGTTAGCATAAGGAGTTGCTATTACTGGATACGTTTTATCTAGCATAGAATCCTCAAACCACTCACGCTCTTGTGTAATAAAATTTTTAAGTAAACCGCTATAAGATGAGTAGGCAAACTCGCCATCTAGACTAGTAACAATAATACGGTCAACAAATGTAAGATTGCCCATAATGTGAATAAAGTTATTAATATTATCATTTAAATCATTTAAAATTTCGTCATTATAACCGCCCTCTTCGGCAGCACTTTGTAGTGCACTAATAATATCCTTATCAGCAGCAACGGCGTTAGCAGTATCTTTAAGTAATTTAATATCCTCGCTAAATTGTGCCATGATATCTACGGCTTGCATATCGCTAACAAAATAAGCAGTGTTCTCATCAATTAAATCAATTGAAGTTACGGTCATATAGAATACAACAACAAAAAACACAGCTCCTAGTATAAGTAATCTGGCATCTAATAACTTAATTTTCATCCTTATTCCTCCTTGATTATATAACGGAGCCGTTAAGTTAACAGCTCCTATATAATTATAAAAATTTAATAAACTCCGACCATACTACCGGCTTAGAAAAGTAGTAACCTTGAATTAAGCCGAACTTCTTTAACTGCTGAAACTGCTCAGCCGTTTCAATACCCTCCAAAATCATTTGCATACCTAGCGCTTGAGAGATGCGACTAATACCATCTATGATAGCATAGTCTTTAGTGGTAGAGTTTTGTACAAACATCTTATCAATTTTAATAATATCCAGATTGTATTCTTTAAGATAACTAAAACTAGAATATCCTGTTCCAAAATCATCTAGCGCTAAAACAATACCAAGCTCCTGCAGAGCCTTAATATTTTGCTTAACAACCGCTCTCTCCTCAATTAAAATAGACTCCGTAATCTCAAAACAAATATAGGTGTAATCTATATCATATTTCCCTAAAATAGCTTTAATATTACTAACAAAGTCATCTTCCATAATTTGAATTGGAGAAATGTTAATAGAGATTGGAATTGGGCGGCCTTGCTGAAATAGCGTTTGTAAATCTTTAGCTACACGCTCAATAATCCAGTTGCCTAAATCTATAATAAGCCTAGACTGCTCCGCTATATAGATAAACTTATCAGGAGGAACGAAACCTATATCTTTACTGTACCAACGGATAAGAGCCTCTGCTTTTTTAACATTCATATGCTCATCTACAATAGGCTGATAGTTAACCACAAACTCCGCGTCCCAAACAGTTGTTTTAAGCGACGACTTAATGCGCTCCTCGTTAACATATATAGAATACACATCGTTGTTAAACAAATACAATCGCTGAGTATTAAGTTCCTTACATTGCTTAAGCATAACATAGATTTTAGTAATCATATCATCTTCAGTTCCACAGTGGATTGGGCTAACGACTGCTACAGAGTTAAATTCCACTTGAATAGCGTTTTTATCATTGTAGCAAAAAGGTTCCTCAAACCTTGGTAAAATATTGCCTTCAAAAAACTCACCAATATTGTTCTCCACCTGTTGAGACTCCACTAATATAAGAAACTCATCGCCAGAGTATCTAATTACAAAGCCAGCAGTTCCCATTAACGCTTGAGTTAGCCTTTGGCCTATATCAATTAAAACCAAATCGCCAGTATCATCTCCAAATGTGTCATTAATGCCTTTAAAATTTTTAATATCAAGTAACATAGTAACAAAAGGTTTAGTAGTGGTAGTAAAATTTCTATAAATTGATTTAAACATCTTTCTGTTAGGTAAGCCAGTAAGCTCATCATAGTATATTAAATATTTAATTTTCTTGGGCAAACTCTGCTCAATAAATCGTGCCATATGAGCAACTTTACTTATGCCCATGTTTTTCTCAGGATAATCCTCTCCTAGCTCCTCTATAATATGCACCAAGCTACCGATTGCTGAAAAAACTGGTTTAAGTAGAAAGTATAGCCCCACCAAGATAATTATCGAGATGCCAAATGTTAGTGCTAATATTATAGCTATAACAAAAGTGCTATTTCGTTGCATAAAGTCATTAGCTTTAAGTGAGTTTAAGTCAACTGCGAGTACACACATTACATCATCATTTAAAATGGGCCAACTGACTATCTCAAAGTTTTTATTTTTGTATAGTTCATCATAGTCAATTTCACCAGGCGTATATCTTAGTTCATCATTTAAAGTATATAATGTACCATCTGCATATTCTAAAAATATATCTAGATTAGCAATTCTAAACTCTCTGTCTAATTCGTATATTAGGCTATCAGCTGATATATTAAGCAGGACCACACCTATCGGTTCGCCAGTAACTGGGTCATGAATAAATTTAGCAACCGTGCATGTAAGTATATTTCCTAGGAAATTGCCATAAATGTCGGTGACAATAGCTTCATCGCTATATAGCATTTCTTGGCTAAACCACGGCCGCTCATCTAGATAGTAGCCTTCTACAAATTGGTCATCAGATACTATAAACTCGCCCGGAATACTGGCTATAGAGATTGAGCGAATAAAGCTAAGGTTGGTCATGATGTGAATGAAATTATGTATATTATAGCTGATTAAATCAATGTCTTCTTGTGTATATCCTTCTTCGTTTACTTTCTGCAAAGTTTCTACTATTAAATTGTTGTTCGCCAGAGATTGGCTAGTGGCTTTAAGTAGATCTAGTTTGCTGTTAAATTGCTCCTTAACATCATCGCTTTGCATTGTAGTTATAAATTTAGCGGTGTTGTTGTCGATGAGGCTGATGGAGGTTAGCGTAATGTAGAGTACTGTTGTTATAAACAGTAGAAGTATTGCTATAAGCTTTGGGTCGGTGAATTTTAATTTCATAGTTTCCTCCTAATTTCAGCAGAGGCCCTGCTAAGTTAACAGCACCTCATTAGATACTTAACCTTTTATTATTTTAAAAACTTAATATTACCCTAATTTTATCATATATTAGTATCGTTATCAAACTTTATTTTGTTATATAAAAACAAAAAAGCCCGAAGGCTTTATGTTATAAATCTAAAAATTTGATAAATTCTTCCCATACTACAGGTTTTGAGAAATAATATCCTTGAATTAACCCGAACTTGTGTAACACATCAAACTGCTCTTGCGTCTCCACTCCTTCTATAACCATTTGCATTCCTAACGTATCTGAAATACGCTTAATTCCATCAATAATCGCATATTCTTTTTCAGACGCATCATCGACAAAAATCTTATCAATCTTAATAATGTCGAGAGAATACTCTTTAAGATAACTAAAGCTAGAATATCCCGTTCCAAAATCATCTAGCGCTAAAGTAATTCCTAAATCCTGCAGCGCGCGTAAATTGTGTTTAACAATATCTCTTTCCTCTAACAATATCCCCTCTGTTATTTCAAAACATACATATTTATAATCAATGTCATATGCATCTAAAATGCTTTGCGACTTAGTAACAAAATCATCTTCCATAAGTTGTATTGGCGAAATATTAATAGAAATTTGTAGCGGCTTATTAACTTTAAATAACGTCTGCAAATCTTTCGCTACCCTCTCTATAATCCAATACCCTAAATCAATAATCATTCGAGTCTGCTCAGCCACATATATAAACTTATTAGGCGGCACAAATCCCAAATCTTTACTAAACCAGCGCACCAACGCCTCTGCTTTTCTTACAACCTTAGCCCCGTCCACAATAGGCTGATAGTTAATAACAAACTCCTCTTGCTCAATAGCAAGCTTAAGCGACTCTTTAATACGTTCCTCATTAACATATATAGAATACACATCATTACTAAACACAAATAGGCGCTGAGTATTAAGCTCCTTACATTCCCTAAGCATAACATAAATTTTAGTAATCATATCTTCTTCAGTACCACAATGTATAGGATTAACAACTGCTACAGCATTAAACTCCACTTGAATAGGTTTACTATCATTATATTGTAGTGGCTGGCTAAAACGCGGTAAAATTTTTGTTTCATAAAACTCACCAACATTATTATCAATTTGGTCATGTTCTATTATAATGATGAATTCATCACCAGAATAACGAATTGCAACGCCATCTGTTCCGGCTACTGCGCTTGTTAACTGTCTTCCTATCTCTATTAACACTAAATCTCCTATTTCATCTCCGCAGTTATCATTAATGCCTTTAAAGTTTTTAACATCTAATAAGATAATGGCAAAAGGCGCTTGAGTAACTGCAAATTTTTTATATAATATTTTAAACATCTTTCTATTAGGCAGTCCTGTTAACTCATCGTAGTAAATTAAATACTTGATTTTCTTAGGTAAACTATTTTCCACAAACTTAGCCATCTCACCAACTTTACTAATCCCCATATTATACTCAGGATAATCTTCTCCAAGCTCCTCAATAATATGAACTAAGCTAGTGATAGCTGAAAAAATAGGTTTAAGTAATACTATTAACACTATAATAATTATAATTGTAATAGCCAGAGTTAAACCAATAATTCTGCTAATAACATACGAGCTATTATCTGCTACAAATTCATTCTGTTTAATGCTATCTAAATCCACCGCTAACACTAAGTGTGTGTCAGCATCAAAATATTCAATAAAAGATACATTTTTATCGGTGTATATAGCTTTATAATCAATATCTTGGTTATCACTAAAAATCACTTCATCTTGATAGCTATAAATACTACCGCTAGGATAACTAATAAGCGCTTCTATATCAGCTATTCTATAACTATCTTTAATATTTAAAATTAAATCATCCAAAAAAATATCCAGCAACACAAATCCTAAAGTTTCACCGCTACTAGGGTCACTAACAACACGGATTATGCTACTTGCTTTCTTACCAGTCATAATATCATCGTATACATCAGTTAAAGTAGCCTCTGAGTTAAAAAGCATATGTGTATCAAACCACTCACGAGAATAAACATCATAATTTTCTAAAACGCCACTTTCGCCCACAATAATATTGCTGCTAGGGCTTATTACGGTAATTGTATTAACAAAACTTAGATTAGCCATAATATGCGAGAAATTGTGTATGTTTTCGCGTAAAATTTGTGCATATTCATCTGTGTAACCATTTTCCTCTATAAGCTGTAGTGCCTCAATAATATCCTTATCTTCTGCTATAGCATTCGTCGTCTCTTTAAGTAAGTTAATATCATCTAATAGTTGAAATACAATATCTTCACTTTGCATATCGCCGATAAACGAAGCTGTAGTATTGTCAATTAAACCAATAGAAGTAATAGTCATATAAACTACCACGCTTATAAATATTGCAACTAAAATTAGTAATTTAGAATCAGCCACCTTTACTTTCATCAATAACCTCCTTATGTTGTAACGGCACTGTTAAATTAAGAAAACAGCACCTTGTAACAATTTAATGCCAATAGATATAATCAAATTGTTACTTTTTCTTATATATTATGCACAACTCTACAAAAAATATTGACACCTTGCTTAATATAAGAGAAAATATAAATAGAAAAAAATTTATTACAAGGAGGGAACAGCAATGTCACTTATATTTTTAAGTCTGTTATTTTTAATGGTATATTTTATTCAAAACTATCTATTTTTAACGTTTATAAGTAAAATATTACATATCAAAAGCCAACCAAAAACTATAATTTTGCTATCAACATTAAACGCTATACTTAACTTTGGCATCACTGCCGTTTTCGTAGCGTCCACATTTTGGGCATACGTCCTAATCACAGCTCTGTATATAGTAGAAGCGCGCATTTTCTTACGTGCCACTGATACAGTTGAGTTAAGTTGCGCATTAATGGTACCGTACTATTTAATTTCAATATCATTTTGCGTCAGCGCTATAATGTCGCTATTTACCAACTATAGCTTATTTAATATTTTAGGCAGCTCCCAGTTACTATTAACTCAGCGTATACTAACTTCTTTGTTAGTTTCAATTTTTATAATAGGTCTAACTCATTTTTTAAACGAAGAGTATTCAACTGCATTAGTAAGATACCCTGACCGAATGAGAATATTTTGTTTACTAGAAATAGCGGGCTTAGTTCAAATGTTAATTGTTTCCAATCTATTTACGGTAGAAGAACTTAGCTTACCTATAATAGCTACCATCGCTACAGTAGGCTTTATAAGTTTAGTAATATTCCATATAGGATTATTTACATTAGTTGGCGTGGAGCTTATTCAAGATTATAAAGTATATTCAAACTCTAAATTGCTAGAAAATATGTATAGAAACATTTTGATTGATAAGTCTGAGCGTACTATAGAAATCGATTGTACTACAGGGAAGCTAATTAACTACGTATTTAAAAATGAGCTACAAACATCTCTAATAGGTAGTTACTACGAGGCTATGACTCAAACGATTGTAGAAAGTAGAGTTCATCCAGAAGATAAAGAATTATACGCTTCTAAACTGAAGTTATCATATATGGTTATGAGTATTGATGAAGACAGGCGTTCTTACGATGTGGAGTATAGATTAAAAAATGACTACAACGAATATGTTTGGTATAAAGATTTTATCATGATTCAGCGCGATACTGAGCAAGATACTATAAAGGCAATTGTAATGACTAACAATATCCAGCTAGAAAAAAATCTGCTGTTTAATGCTAGCATAGACCATCTATCCGGTCTTTATAATAAGAAAACTACCGAAGATTTAATTACACAGCATTTAATGACACATGATAGTGGAATAATGTTTTTAATAGATATAGACAACTTTAAAGCTGTAAATGATAATCTAGGCCATGACTTTGGCGATGGGGTAATTACAGAAGTTTCTGAGAAAATAAGAATATTATTTAAACCTACGGATATATGTGGCCGAATTGGCGGAGATGAATTTATGGTGTTTTTAAAAAAGGAACGAGATGTAGCTCTAAACATTGAAGAAAAGGCCGCGCAAATTTGTGAAGTAATCCACAAAACATACTATAAAGAAGAGTTAAAAATTACTATATCTAGCAGTATTGGCATTTGTGAAATAACAGATGATATTACTACATTCGGTGAATTATATAAATCAGCGGATATAGCGCTATATGCATCCAAAGATAGGGGAAAAAATACTTTTACAATTTTTTCACAAAACCATGTATAATATAACCAGCTAATGGTTAATCTATTGTTAACACTGAATGTTGTAGGTTCTAAACGGAAACGGTCGTAAGGTAAAACATTCAGCCATCAGATTGAGAAACTTATAAAATGATTTACTCTAGACCCCCTAGGGCAGTCATTCTTATCTACCTACACACATAAGAAGGCATAAACTCCCCCCTCACTTATAGTTTATGCCTTTATTTTTATGGAATTTTTATGAAATTATTATGCTGTAGCTAGAGTAGCTGCTGCTATTGTAAATGTGTTTTTCCCTTTCTCTTTTGATACATATAACATCTTATCTGCCTCTTCATATAATTTGGTAAAGTTATTTAGCTGCGCTGATGCACCGCAAATCCCTACGCTAGCTGATATAGTAACGTAAATCCCATCTCTAGAATAAGTATGCTCAATCTCATTACATAACTGCCTTGCCTTATCTATAATGTTTAACTGGGCAGTAGTTTTTAAAAACATTATAAACTCATCTCCTCCAAGGCGACCTACTATATCATCTGGTCTACACAAGCCAGTTAATTTCTGCGACACCTCTTTAAGAACCATATCTCCTACCCCATGCCCTAGATTATCATTTACCAGCTTAAAATTATCTATATCTAAAATAATTAAATAACCGGAATGATGCGTAGCTAAATATCTATCAATAGATTCCTGCGTAGAACGTCGATTGAAAATTCCTGTTAAATCATCAATAGTAGCACAGTACGTAAGCGACTTTTCGCTTTGAATGTTATTAGTAACAATAAGAGCATTGCTACCGTTTTCATCACCACTAACCATTATAAAGTCGCGGTACCAAATAAACTCCCCATCTTCTGAAATTAACCTATATTCATATTCCCAAGACGATATACCTTCTGATAAGTTTCTTAGCATATGCGATAAGTTAGTGCTAGCATAATATATTGCCTTATCCTCAATATGCATTTTTTCATCCAATAAAGCGCGCCCGACCTTTTCGTATGAAGTACCAACGAAAATTTCCTGACTTTCTCCGCGCAACATATAATTTACAATTAAACCGCTATTACAATCCACCTCAACCATATATTCAGATTTATCAGTAACTAACGATTTATACATTAAATCCATTAACGTTGGGTTAGATTTATTCTTCTTATCCTCCATCATCTCAAAACCAACTAACATAAATAAGCTAATTAAGAAAATGCATAGGTCAGCTCCGGTGGAAGATAAAGTAATTAAACCTAAGCTATAATCATTGTACGAATTAAACATAAGAGCAGAAATAAATAAATGAGCCATTAGAGCAATTTCTAGTGCGAAAAATATAATTAACTTATGATGTTTATTTTTTAATAGTAAGCAGTAATGGTGTAAATTGGAGCTGATAAATACACTAGTGCACAAAATAGTTAGAACACAAGAACCAATTCTTACATATAATAACACGTGCTCATCGGTAAATGTACCTGCTAAGCCTGCTTCTCCCCACAAAGAAAGCACTGCAGCAACCAAAATAATATTAATAATTCCATATAGCGGAACCATAAGTGAAAAAACTGATTTTGTTAAACGTGGTCCTTCAAAGAAAATAACAACTTCAATAAGGTACATAAATAAGATTAAACTACATAGTTTTGACATAGAATTAATATAGGCACCTGTATTGGCCATAATAAGAACGTTAAAAGTGGCTAATGCAAGTTTTCCTATTAAATGTCCCCGTAAAAACAATACTTTGCTAAGAAAGTGAAATAAAGTGACATCTTTACAAAAAAATAGTATAAAAAATAAATAAGTTAAAGCTTCAGACTGCATAAAATACCTCCTTAGTTAAGCTCCCCAAACGCGGTTATCTTAAACCCATTTTAAGTTAACAGCGTTGATGTGATAAAAATCTGTTTCATTATATAATATTAAGTTTCTTGCTAAGCTATGTGTACTTGTCAGTTGATAAAGCCATAAAAATTATTAGCAGGCTTGGCCTAAAATTCTAAAAAAAAGAACAACCCCAAAGGAGTTGCTCTTTGTTGTAACTATTTAAACCTTATTAAACTTCAAAGTTAGCAAGTTGGTTTTCTAGTCCTATTAACTGAGCCTCTAACTCCTCACTAATAGCAACATTCTCCTCAGAAATCCCAGTGTTTTTAGCCATTTCAGTCTCTAACCTTTCCACATCTGAAATTATGCGAGTTAAAGCATCCTTTTGTACCACAGCGCTTTCAAACACCTGCTTAGATACGCTTAAAGTCTGCTCACTAGCATTACCAATATCTTCTAGAGCAATAACCGTAACTTCCACCAACTTTTCTCCTTTTTCCAAACTATCAATATTTGCATTAATCATTCCATAAATATTACCTACAATTTCAGCAGTTTTAGAAGATAAATCTCTAACCTCATTTGCTACAATAGCAAAACCACGCCCTGCATCACCAGCTCTAGCTGCCTCGATTGCTGCATTAAGTGCTAATAAATTAGTCTGGTCTGCCACTGCTTCTATAGATTTGATAACATCTATTAAATCATGATTTGCAGCGCTAATTGACTGCATTGCATCTACCAATTTCTCCCCTTGTTTCTTACCTTCTCCTGCTTTATCTGCCATTACACTTGCATACTCATAACTCTTATCCATATCTTCAATAATATTGATAATATCAGTAGCAACTCCAACTGTATCTTGTTTAAAGTCAGTAATAAGTGCGCATTGGTCTATTGTTAACTGAGCTAACTCTTGCGCCGATTCTGAAATGTGATTAGCCCCAACGCTAATCTCAGCTGTAGATGAATAAATGTTAGATAAAAGTTCTCTTAAATGAGTGGATATGTTAATAAGAGAGCTTCTAATCTTAGAAAAATCACCTATATATTGCTGAGTTGGCTCCGCTCTAAAGTTTCCATTTGCAAACGATGCTAATATCTCATCAATTTCTTGGATATACGATGTCATCGTAGACGATACAACCTCAACAGAAGCCGCTAAGTGTCTTATCTCAACGTTAGACCTATTAATATGATGTGTATCAACCTCTAAATTTCCTACCTTAATTTCATCTAAAGCTTTAGACACCTCTGTAAGTGGGTCAATATATTTTTTAACTATAATTACTATAACGCCCCATACTACAAGCATACTAATTATTTGTAACCAAATACAAATCCACACTTCATCCCATATAGCATCTGAAATATAGCTAGTAGGATAGTTAGATACAATATAAAACGGTGCAGTGTCAATTGGGAAAAGACCGCTTAAATATCCTTCTCCACTAGCATCTGTTACTTCTACTACATTATCTGCACTAACTTTAAGTACATCACTATAGTTACTTCCAATTTCACTTAAATTATAAAACTTAGTATTTGTAGGCATATATGCACTGTTAGGGTGTGCCAATATATCTCCTTCATATGTAATCATAAACACATAACCATCGTTATCGCTATTTAATTCTATTAGTTCATCTTGTAATTCATCTAAGTAAATATCCAAAGCTAACACTCCTAAAACGGTACCGTTAGAATCTGTAATTTTGCTACTAACTGATATGACTGACGTATTAGTCATAGCATCAGTGTACTGCTGGGAAATAAAAACCCCATTTGAATTTACAGCTCCTGTATACCATTCCCTATTTACCGTATCAAAGCTTGCCCCCGGAACCCAACCTGTAGAAGTTAAAAAAGTGTTGTCTGGCGCTCCAAAGTATAATTCATCCACGCTCTCCCTAGTGTCTGACTGCTCAATCATATAGCCTAACAGTATGTCGTAATCCATAGTACCTTGCTCTAGCCCTTTTCCAAATTGAATGGCTAAAGTTTCAATTGTTGCTATTTTTTCAGCAAAATGTTTATTGATTTGATTTGAGGCAATTTCTGCTTTATTTAGTGAGATTATAGTTGCTGTGCTTTTTGTATCAGTTATAATAGAAGTGATATTAAGCGCAGTGGTACATAGTAGTATTATTGCAACTAATCCATTAAATATTAGCCTAATCTGTTTTCCTAAAGTTAAATTTTTCATACTCCATCCCCTTTTTAAAATAAAATATAACTACTCCACTCTATATATTATATCTTAAACAGCTTACTATTACAATACGCTGGTTAACATACCATATATAACCAGTTTAATTGTCTTGTGTAATAAATTAAAGAGTACTTTAAATAAGTATACCAATTCATTCAAAAAAATGACTTTTTCGTTTTAATATACAAAAAAAAAGAACTTACCGTATAGTATTATATCGGCAAGTTCTATTATTTATAATAATTTTATAAACTCTTTCCATTCAAGCGGTTTAGAAATGTAATATCCTTGAATAAGTCCAAACTTCGACAAGCTCTCAAATTGCTCTTTAGTTTCAATACCTTCTAGCACCATCTGCATCCCTAGAGCTTCTGAAATACAACCAATTCCACCAATTATCGCAAAAGATTTATGCGATGTATCGTCTACAAAAGCTTTATCGATTTTAATAATATCTAAAGAATACTCCTTCAAATAGCTAAAACTGGAATATCCCGTTCCAAAATCATCTAATGCAAAGCTAAATCCAAGTTCTTGTAAAGTTTTAATATTTAATCTGACTATTCCTCTTTCTTCCAATAAAATCCCTTCTGTTATTTCTAAGCAAGCTAAAGAGTAATCCAAATTGTATTTATCCCAAATCCCTTGTATAGTCTCCACAAAATCCTCTTCCATCAGCTGAATAGGAGATATGTTAATGGAAACTTGAATGGGAGTCTCTAAAGCGCTTATATCTTTTGCTACCCTCTCTATAATCCAGTTGCTTAAGTCAATTATAACTCTAGTTTGCTCGGCAACATGAATAAATTTGTCTGGCGGAACAAATCCTAAGTCTTTACTAAACCACCTAATTAGCGCCTCAGCTTTTTGCACCACCTTATTGCTATCTACTATCGGCTGATAATATACTACAAACTCCTCAGCAGCAACAGCAGTTTTAAGCGAATTTTTAATATTCTCTTCATATATATACGTTTCATAAACATGTTTGTTAAACAGCAGCACGTTGCGGTGATTAAGCTCCTTACATTTACGTATCATAACGTAAGTTTTAGTAATTAAGTCCTCCTCATTATGCGCTTGCTCAGGAACTAGCATAGCTACTGAATTAAATTCAATCTGCAGCGGTTTACACTCAGGTAGCACAAGAGGGTCCGCAAATGTATCTAATATATTGCCTGCAAAGTATTTATAAATATCTTCATCTTCAATTTCACTAAAAGGCACCATCAAAATAAATTCATCCCCAGAGTATCGTATAACATCTCCTTTTATTGTAGCGGATAAACGTTTGCTAATTTCTTTTAAAACTTCATTACCAACTAAATCTCCACAAGCATCATTAATCCCTTTAAAGTTTTTAACATCTAATAATATAATAGCAAACGATGTATTGTGATTAACATAAGTTTTGTATAATAACTTAAACATTTTTCGGTTAGGCAGCGTAGTTAATTCATCGTAGTATAGTAAATATTTAATTTTCTTAGGCAAGCTATTTTCAATAACATTCGCCATCTCAGCGAAGTGGCTTATGTTAGCATCGTATTCAGGATAATCTTCGCCTAGCTCATTAATGATATTGCTTAAGCTGCGGATTGCCGAGCGTACAGGTAAAAGCAATATTATAAGGCCAACCGCTATAACTAATGTAATTCCAACAGTGAGTAATACAATGTTTTTAATTACAAATAAACTATTTTGCGCTACGTATTCATTAGACATCACCGAATCTAAGTCTACTACTAAAGTTAAATTTATATCCGTATCTAATATAGAGTAATTTAAGTGCACACTATTATCATATAGGTCCATAATTTCTAAATTAGGAATTTGGCTAAAAATAACTTTATCTCCATTAGAATAAACTGTGCCATTATTATGATGTATATAAACTTCTAAGTCAGCAATTCTATAACTTTCTTTAATCTCAGCAATTAAATTTTCTAACATAATATCTAGCGAAACTACCCCTAAAAATTCATCAGTATAAGGATTTACTATAAACCGAATAATGCTACTCATAGTAAGGTTACTATAAGGGTCGTAGTAAATATCTGTAACTTCTGCGTTAAAACGCATAGTCTCAGGGTTAATTGCTGGAAAGTCTAGCAAATCAACATCCGTTATAAACATATCCTCAGCAGTAAACCACATGCCATCCATATTAACGACTAATAGAGTATCCACAAAGCTTAAGTTTGCCATTACATAAGCATAGTTAGCTATATTGTTAAGTAAAATATTTCTATGCTCTGTAATATAGCCAAATTGTTCAATTTCAATTAAAGCATTAATCATAGCTTTATCTGTGGCCAATGCATCTGCCATACCAACTAATAGCTGTAAACTATCCTCAATATGGCTTATAATATCTTCCCCTTGTAAATCGCTAACAAATTCTGCTGTAGTATTATCAATTAGCTTAATTGAAGTAGTTGTCATATAGCCAACAACTACCATAAAAACTAATATAACTAATAAAATTTTTTTATTATGCTGCATGTAAAGCCCCCCTTATAGTAATTGCTTAAATTCTTCCCAGCCCATAGGTTTTGCAAAATAATAGCCTTGTATCAAACCGAATTTTTTCAGAGTCTCGAATTGTTGAGCAGTTTCAACTCCTTCAAGAATTACTTCCATATTTAATGACTGAGCTATTTTAGTAATACCGCTTATAATGGCGTAATCTTTAGCAGTAGTATTATCCACAAACATCTTGTCGATTTTAAGGATTTCTAAAGAGTAATCTTTTAAGTAGCTAAAGCTAGAATACCCTGTACCAAAGTCATCGAGAGCGAATTGTATACCACAGTTTTGTAATAGCCGAATATTATCTTTAACAATAGTCCTCTCCTCAAGTAATATCCCTTCAGTTATCTCAAAACAGATATTTTGGTATGAAATATTATACGAATCTAAAATAGCCATAACAGATGGTACAAAATCTATTTCCATAATTTGAATAGGAGATATATTAATAGACACTTGCAGCGATATATTTAGCGTGCTTATATCTTTAGCCACACGCTCTATAATCCAATATCCTAAATCTATAATGTCGCGAGTTTGCTCAGCTACATAAATAAACTTATTAGGAGGAACAAAGCCTAGCTCTGGGCTAAACCATCGGACTAAGGCTTCAGCTTTAACTATACTGTGATTAGCATTTATAATCGGCTGATAGTACATAATAAATTCATCTGAAAAACTTACCGTTTTTAACTTCTCCTTAACTCGCTCCTCATTCATATAAACAGAATAAACATCGTTACTAAATAACAATAGCCCACACATACAAAGCTCCTTGCTCTTATGCAACATAACAAGCATCTTTGTAATTAGCTCCTCTTCATTAGCCGTTTCTTCTGGCGTAGCAATAGCCACAGCATTAAAAATAATTTGAATAGCCTTATCATTAAATTGCAAAGGGTTAATAAACTTAGATAAAATACACCTCTCATAAAACTCGCCAAGTTTATTACCCATAAGCTCGCTAGTAGCATCTACAGTAGTTTGGCTAATCTGCTTAATCATAAGCAACTCTTGGTGAATATGGCGACCTATAATGGTATTTTGTAGCTTAATAACACGTTTTTGCTCCTCTAATTTATACGGTCGTAAATGTTGCTTAATCTGCTGGCTTAGCTCTCTAGTTTGTAGATTTACGTTAGTAGGAACGCTTAAAGCTTCCTCTTGAAGAGTTTTAAGCCTACGATTAACTTCTCTGTTTTCAATCAAAATAATAAATTCATCACCAAAATAACGAATAACTTCACCACCAGTGCCTTCAAGCGCTGATGAAATTTGAGTAGCAATACTAATTAATATTTTATCTCCAACTAAATCGCCCCATAAATCATTAATTGTTTTAAAGCCTTTAATATCTAGAAGCATAACAGTAAATGGTGAATGTCTATCAACAAAACTATTGTAAATAGATTTAAACATACGACGGTTAGGCAGGCCGGTTAGTTCGTCGTAGTAAATTAACTGTTTAACTTTTTGCGGCAAAGTACGTGCAAGCGCCTTAGCTATCTTATTAAGGTCAAATAAGCCGTAGCATTTTTTCGTAGCGCCAAGTTCTGTAAGTAGAGGCGATAATCTGTAAGTAGCTATAATGACATGGCGAAAGAAGATAGTAATGGCAATTATAATAAAACTAGTTAGAATAATTGATACAATAGCTATCCTATCAGCTATATTATTAAAACTAGGACTAGAGTCTAACTCCATCGAAAAAATAATGCTCATATTACTATCTTGTAAATCGTAAATGCTTACATGTTTATTGGTAAATAATTCCTCAAAATCAATATTGTGTGTATTTGATATAATTTTGCCATTATATTCAATAAACATATCATCTGTCATATCGTAAGGCTGTAACTGAAGTAGTAAATCATAAGGTGAAACGTTAACTACAACTGCTCCAAAATCTTCAATAGGATATGTGTAGCTTAGCACATCTACATCGGATGCATATCCATCAATCGAAATCGAAATATTATTATTAAAATCATAAACAACAATTGAGTTAGCAGGTAAATATGTAAAATTACGAATAACATCGCGAATAGTATCGCAAATAATTTCAAAAGAATCTAAATCAGAAGGGTCTAGAGCTAATAAACTTTCTACAACTGATCTGTCATTAGCGATAGATTCGCCTGTGTTACGCAGTAATTCTAAAGTATTTTCTAGATTTGAAACCATATTTTGAGCTTGTAAACTATTAATGAAGGTTGAATTAGCGTTATTAATGTCAGTTAAAGTAAATTGTGCTAGCCCAAAAACAGTCCCGACAAAAATTATTGCGACTAAAACAACTTTTAAATCGGATAATTTTGCTTTCATCTAACTTCCTCCCTTAGCACATGGTGGTGTTGTTAATCTCATATTGGTACTGAAGTAATTACTGTGGGGGTTTTCGTATGAAGTTAACAGCGTCCACACTATAAATTTTCTTATTATATATTGTAACAATTTTATGCATATAGAGCAATGATTATTTGACTAATTTTATAATATAGTCTAAAAAGACCAGACTAGTACAACCTATATACCCAACAAACTATTTTATAAACATCAATAGAACTAATACATATATACGAGATAATCACGTAGTAAAAGCTAATTATTATCACCTATTACAGAAAATTTTATACTATATTTACTTTGCAGTGCAATTATGATAAGGTAAATAGAGGCAAAATAACAATAGCTAGAGTACATATAGACTAATTTTAATGGCAAGTTGTCTAAACTGCTCCCCCTTATGGAGGGTGACTTGGAGCAGACCTTATGGAAAATTGGAGGAATATAATGAGTAAAAAATGGCGTAATGAATTAGCAAAACTAATGTGTATAAGCTTGCTAGCAGGTGCGACACCAGTTATGGCTACACAATTAGTAGATGAAGTAGTAAGCGAAGTTGTTTCAAGCGAGTTAGAAACAAGCGAATTAGAATCAAGCGAAGTAGAATCGGAAATAGAATCAGAAACGGAAGTAATTACAATAACAGCAGATAAACCGGCGGTGCTAGAAATAACGCCGACACAGGATAGTTATACAATTGTATTGGATTTAATATTAGACACTGAAGCGATAATTGAATTAGAAGGCTTTGCAACGCTAGAGCTAGCAGAGCAATTTAAAATTACGTTTGATGTTACTCAAACACAAATTTTAGTGGATACACAAATTGGTTTAGAACATGAAATCAAAGTGGATGTAAATGATGAAAAAATTGATATTTATATTGATGAAGAAATCGTAGCAACGGGTGTAAGTGATGTTGGCATTAGTAAAATCATATGTAGAGACGCAGACTTTGTTATACAAAATGTAGCTGTCATTAATGGAGAATTTGCTATAGTTGGTGAAGAAGAGCTGGAAGAAGAGTTTGACGCTAAGTTAGAAGAAGATAAGTTAGCGGAAATTGAGTCTGCAATAGAACAAGCGGAAACTGAGTTAGCTGAGCTAGATGCTCAGATTGAAGAAGATAAAGCTATATTAGAAGAGCTAGAAGCTCTAATCGAAGAAGACGAAGCTATATTAGAGGAGCTAGAAGCTCTAATTGAAGAAGACGAAGCTATATTAGAGGAGCTAGATTCTGAAATCGACGAAGATGAAATCGAATTAGACGAATTAGATGTAGAAATCGAAGAAGATGAAACTATATTAGACGCATTAGATGCGGAAATCGCCGAAGACGAAGTGGAGCTAGAAGAGCTAGATTCTGAAATTGAAGACGATGAAGTGGAGCTAGAAGAGCTAGATTCTGAAATTGAAGACGATGAAGTGGAGCTAGATGAGTTAGACGCTGAAATAGAAGACGATGAAGTGGAGCTAGATGAGCTAGACGCTGAAATAGAAGATGATGAAATCGAGCTAGATGAGTTAGACGCAGAAATCGAAGACGATGAAATCGAACTAGAAGAGCTAGACGCAGAAATAGAAGACGATGAAGTTGAGCTAGAAGAGCTAGACTCAGAAATTGAAGATGATGAAATCGAGCTAGACGAATTAGATGCAGAAATCGAAGATGACGAACTTGAATTAGACGAATTAGATTCTGAAATTGAAGACGATGAAATCGAGCTAGATGAGTTAGACGCTGCAATCGAAGACGATGAAATCGAACTAGATGAGCTAGATGCTGAAATCGAAGATGACGAGACTGAATTAGACGAATTAGATATTGAAATCGAAGATGACGAAACGGAATTAGACGAATTAGACGCAGAAATTGAAGATGACGAAATTGAATTAGATGAACTAGACACTCAAATTGACGAAGACGAACTTGAATTAGACGAATTAGATTCTGAAATTGAAGATGACGAAATTGAGCTAGATGAATTAGACGCTGAAATCGAAGATGATGAAATCGAGCTAGACGAATTAGATGCAGAAATCGAAGATGATGAAATCGAGCTAGACGAATTAGATTCTGAAATCGAAGATGACGAGACTGAGCTAGACGAATTAGATTCTGAAATTGAAGATGACGAGACTGAATTAGACGAATTAGATATTGAAATCGAAGATGACGAAATTGAGCTAGACGAATTAGACGCAGAAATTGAAGATGACGAAACTATATTAGATGAATTAGATTCTGAAATCGATGAAGACGAGATTGAATTAGAGTTAGACACTGAAATCAAACTAGAAATAGAAACTGAAATAGAAGCTGAAATAGAAACCGAAACTGAAATAGAAACTGAAATAGAAACCGAAACTGAAATAAAAACTGAAATAGAAACTGAAATAGAAATAGAAACCGAAACCGAAATAACAACCGAAGCCGAAACTACTACTCCAGCAGTTGCTCCAGACCTTGTAATCACAGACCTACACATAATAGAAGACGAACTAAATTCCACAATAGAAAACTTAACTGCAGCACAAATGGAAAAACTGCTACAACCATTAACTAACTTAATACTAATCAATATCGATGAAATAGAATACACATCACCTAGTAAACTTGCAACTACTTTAAACGAAATCGCCGACATACAAGCTGAAATAACACAAATAGCCCAAGATATAATATCGGATTACGAACCTTTAGAAGCCGTAACAATAGAAACAGCGCAAATCAGCAGTAGCGGTGCCGTAATGACGCAAGGCACAGATATAGTATACAACTTTAAAATAACAGTGCTATACGAACAAACTAGCGCACTATCTAGAGCTAGAACTTTATACGAAATTGAGCTAGGCGACTTTACATTAACATTACAAAACATACTAGAACAGCCACAAACAGCAGATACAACCGCACCAGTCTTTAACTACACAGGCCAAACAACAGCAACAATTCCACAAGGAGTAAGTTACACAATCCCTACAGTAACAGCAACCGACGAAACTGATGGTAGCGTTAGTGTTAGAATATACATAGAGAAAAATGGGGTAGTAATAAGTAGCCTAGATACTAACGTTACTGGCACGTACACAATAGTATATGTGGCAACAGATAGCTCAAATAACAGTGCAACAATGACAATAACAGTAAGAGTAATCCCAGAAGATGCATACTACCCAGACCATAGCAACCCGGATTATCCAAACTATCCAAATTACTACTACGATTATGTTTATCCGATTTATCCAGATATAACAATATTTTATCCTAAAGAGAACGTTGACGAAGTAGTAGAAGAAGTAGAAGAAGAGGATACAACACCACAAGTACCACAAATACCACAAATACCACAAGTACCACAAATACCGCAAACACCTCAAGATACAATTGAAGCTGTAGACTTAACTGATATATTTATAGACATCTCAAGTTCCGCTTGGTACTATAGCGATGTACACAACGTATACATCAAAGGCATAATGAGCGGTATGACTGAAAATACATTTGCTCCATCTGCCACAGCAACTAGAGCACAACTTGCTACAATACTACACCGTCTAAGCGGCAGTCTAGTTGTTACTACACAAAATACATTTATAGATGTGGTAGCTGACTCTTGGTATGCTGGCGCGATAAACTGGGCAATATCAACTGGTGTATTTAACGGCTTTGAAGATAACACTTTCCGACCAGCTCAAGACATTACTAGAGAGCAACTGGCAGTAGTTATATACAACTATGCTGTATACCAAGGCTTTGGGTCGCTAGCTACTGGCAACTTAAAAGCATTTAACGATGAGAGCGAAGTTTCCGCGTGGGCCTACAATGCTATGCAATGGGCTGTTGGAAATGGAATAATTGGCGGTAAAAATGATAACATCCTTGACCCAAAAGGCTCTGCTACTAGAGCAGAAATAGCTGCTATAATAACTAGATTTTTAAATTATATTAAATAATAGTCATTACTGATTATGTAGGCTCATACAATTAACTGAGGGGCAGGTTGACATAGACTCCCAAAACAGATAGGCTTCAGAAAAATGAAAAGAGAGACGGCTTTAACGTCTCTCTTTTTTTAAATTCAAATTTTTAACTAAAAAATACCCTAAAAATTGCATATATTCTATAAATCCTGTCAATAATATATGCTATACCATAAACGTACCTAATCATACGAATTTGGTACCACATCTCCAAGCATTTAGTATAGGAAGAGAGGCTGCGGGCCTCTCTTTTTCTATGTTTACTGCTGTCCCAGTTTATTAGTTACTACTGTTCCAGCTCGCTACTTTTTTAGAGTCTGTAACAATGTACTATTATTAGCAACAATACATGCCCCCCTAGCTACCACATCTACATCATCATCCGCATGCGAAAATAACACCGGTTCTTCAAAGTAAATATTAAGATAATCATAAATCCCCACCACATAACACATCTCGCCTATTAAAATAACTCTGCCCTTCTCACTCGCAGTATAATTTATATTTGTAATCAACTCCGTAAACTTATACTTTATCTTATCATATAGCGGTTGACACAACTGATTAAACAACTCCCTTGTTATTATAGCCTCCAACTGATATGACTTACCGCTAAATAAATCTATAACAACAAATATATGCGCCTCATCTTCTTCCACAAGTTCAGCCTTAGCCTCTTGCACCTTATATAGCAAAATCTGCCTAAGCTGTTGATATTCACTATGCTCAAGCCCCGATTTCTCTAACGTATCTAAATTTATTCCCGTTCCGTCTTTAAATATGTTTAATATATAAGCGAATAAAATTTGCTCAAAACTTTCCCATCCTAACTCTAAATCCTCCACCGTTCCTAATATCTTATAACTATTAGCCGCCTTATTAACTTGTAGCACATTAATATCGTACTTATTTTCCCTCATATCTAATATAAACAACCTTTTAAGCTTCTTCTCTATATTAAGTTGCGCTAGAGCCGACACCGCTACAGCAATTGGCTCAGCTATAATATGCGTCACTATTAACTGCGCCTGTTCCCCTGCCTTTTTCGTCTCGTTAATTTGCGGTGGAGTAAAATAAAACGGCACTGTAATCACTGCCTCTATAACGTCTTCTTGTGTTAACTGCAATCTAGCGAACACAGCGTCCCTTACAGTCTTTAGTATTACCGCTGCCACATCAGTTGGAGTAAACACTAACCCTTCTATCATCCAGTTCTTCTTTAAATTGCCCATATGGGTTTTTGAATATTTTATACAATTATTAGGCTCGTGCTCTCCTCTTGACACAGCATTTGCCCCCACCACTATCTCTCCATTACTCTCTACATATATTACTGATGGCAAAGTCTCCCTTCCCCAAAACTTTAAACACGTCAACTTACCTTGATTTAATACACACACTACTGTATTGGTTGTCCCTAAGTCTATTCCTATTTTAATAACATTTGCCATATTTCTACCTCTCTTTACTTTTTTTATATTGGATTTTTAATTGATACACTCGTCCTACTCTCTGTGCTAGCCTCTGCTATCTGTTGCAACAGTTGCTGCTTCTCCTCCAGAAATTTATCTCTAATATTAATTATCTCACTAGCACACTGATTTGCCAACTGCTGCTTTTGTGCCACAAATTGTTCATTTAACTCATCTATTTGGTCTAAATACGCTTGGTCCACATCTTTTAACTGGTGATTTAGTTGGGCTACCTCCCCTTCTAGTAATACAATTTGTGGTTGCAACGTTGCTATTGCTGCAGCGTATCCATCCTGATAAGCTTGTGTTAACTTATTCTCTATCTCCTCTTCTATTATCAAATCATTATCCTTAATTTCTATCCTACTCTCCTCTTTATACTTCTTTAACGTATTTACCTGATCCTGCAACGCTTTCGTCTGATGCTCCAACACCTTAATATGGTTATTCTTTACGTCTAACGTTTGCTTATTCCCGATATCCTCTAATACGCTCCTTACCCCTAACCCTATAATAATCATTATTGATGCTATTAATGCCAAATTAACAATTATACTAATCACTCCTTTGTTATTATACCTGTTTTAGTTATTTCCAGTTTAATGTTTTATATTCAGATATTAATATATATTTAACAACTGATTAAATATCTCAAAATAAAATTTATATGGACATTCATAATTATAAATGATAAAATTAAATTAAAAAAAATCTAGAGGGGGGGTACTACCGTTATGAAAATAAAAGTATTTGATATAAAATTTTTGCTACTCGCTATCTTATTTGCTATAATTATTGTCTATATGACTGTAAGCTCGATAGACCTAATTGACAATAATAGCGCATCTTTTGTTAGCCGTTTACAAGGAGAAGAATTAGTAGTTAACTTACAAAACGATATGGAAATTCTAAAAAGTACTGCTGAATCTATTGCCAATGACAACAGAATTATTAATGCTTTAAACCAAGGTGTACAAAGTGTATATATAGAAGAGATTTGCGCAAGCATTACCAGTATGACAGATAATCTAGGAATAGTTGACTCTATTATGGTTACTAGCATAAAAGATAATTTTCTTATCGCCGAAGAGTTAATATTGTTTGACTATAACATACTTGAAGCCGATTGGTTCTATGACGAGCTACTAGAAACTGACGTTGTTATAACAGACGTTTATAACTGCCCATTAAATAATAAAAAAGCTAATAGCGCAGTTCAAGTTATTTTAAATCCTGAATCTGACGAACCGCTTGGGTTAGTTATTGTTAATATGTATCTTGAAGAACTTCTAATAAACCTTAGGGAAAAATACCGTATAGCCGACGTGGATATATTTATTGAATATGATACAGGCGGCATTTATTTAGTTGGCGATGAGATTATATATTCTGATGAAATAGGCGTAGACTTTGCTCTAAGCTATATGTATAGGAACTACACCGTTCTAGACTACTATATAGAAGGCATTTCGGAACGCTTAGTTTTTGCTGTATGCCTAGATTCAATAAACGAACATGAGAACGTTGCTCAAAATAGGGAATACGTTGTTTATAGAATTGGTATGTTAACCATTGGTATTTCTAGCATCGTACTTCTAATGGTAGTTTTAATAATGAATCCGGTTTTGCAAGTCGTTAAAAGCCTTCTTAACATAATAAAAGAGCTTGGGGATGAATACTCAAACACTACAGTCAGTTTAGCTAAGCTAGTACATATGGCTCGGTTTATTGAAAACACATTGCCTAAAAAGATTAAATACCTATTATATTATGATGAAACTACTGGCTTAGCCAATAGAAAAATGCTTAAAACTTGTTATAACGATTTTGTTAGCCGTGGTACACCTTTTGTAGTAATATTTCTAGACATAAAAAACTTTAAAAAAATAAACGACTGCTATGGCGAAGATATTGGTAATAGAGTTTTAATAACAGTAGCGCAGCGCATAATAAGCTCTCTAAGTGGCATTAACTTTGAGCTAATTCGTTATAACGGTGATGAGTTTATCCTTATGATAGACCAATCCTACATACAAGGTAGCTTAGAACATTTTTATTTTGAACGTATTGTGCGCCCATTTAATATGCCGCTAAGTCATATGGACACCAAGCCTATTAACCTTGAATTTAACGCAGTCGCTATCATTTTACCGTACCATGCCACATGTGAAGAAGACATGATTAGTAAGCTATATATCATGATAAAAGAGAAAAAAACTTTAAATAACTGTGACATACTAGTATTTAATAACGAAATCTATAAACATCATATTTATCAGGAAAAAATCAAAGATTGTTTACGTTACGCCATTGCTGCAGATGAATTTGTTATTAACTATCAGCCTATAATTAATGAACAAAAAGAAATCGTTAAAGCCGAAGCGCTAATTAGATGGTTTAGTGCAGACCTAGGATTTGTCTCACCTGCTGAATTTATTTACGTAGCTGAACAAACCCGAATGATAATAGACCTTGGCAACTGGATAGTAGAACGCGTAGCTCGTGATTTACGCGCTTTACTAGATGATGGCATTGGAGTGCAAATTTCAATAAACGCCTCTCCTATTCAACTTATGGAGCGTGACTTTGTTGATAACATCATAAATATTTTAGATAACTATTATATTCCTTATAAATATATTTGTATTGAAATTACTGAGGGGATATTGCTAGAAGGCGTAGCAATCGTTAAAAACAATATAAGGAAATTACAGCAGTTAGGCATTGTAGTAGCCTTAGACGACTTTGGCACAGGTTACTCATCATTTAACTACCTAACTGAGTATAACCTCGACATACTTAAAATAGATAAAATATTTATAGATAATTCAAACTACGAGATAATAGACGTAATGAGTAGAATTGCTAAAATCCTAAACATGCAAGTAGTGCTAGAAGGCATAGAAACCCAAGAACAATTTGATGAAGTTAAGCAGTTTGGATTTATACAAGGATATTACTTCTCCAAACCTGTAAGATGGCCCGAGTTCAAACAACTTTTAGAACAAAAATTTAGTTAAAAGTAAAAAAAAAGTTCCTAATAAACGGGAACTTTTTTTATTTTTTGAAAAGTGTAACACTTCTGGCATCTGTGTAATATATAATCATAAGACATATATTATAGGGGGATTGTTTATATGAACGTTGTATTTGTAATTTATGTGCCAAAAGAAGGATTAGATATATTTTTTGAACTATACCAAGACCAGTATGAGCAGTTAGAGGCAAAGCGAAAGGAGCTAATTCGTCTGCCTAAACCAGATGACAAATGGGGTGGTTTGTCGCCTATAGCAATTAAAGTCGATGATGAAGATTGGTTTCGCGTTAGACTCGATGGTCTATTAGACTATCCTATATTGCGTATATCTATTGAAAACATCTTATCTCTACTTCACTACCAAGGCATTGCTAGTAAGCTAGAAACTATATCATTTGGAATAGGAGAAGCGGACACCGTTTTAGATACCCTGCACTATCAACCAGAGAAAGAACTAGTTGTAGAACTTAACTGCGACCCTGATTCACCATGGCTAAATACTTATGAAATAGGCTACCGTTTACAATTCCCAAACGTACTTCTAAACAAATTTTATACAACAGAACCAGTGGCTTCATTATTTTACCCTGTTGGAACAATTGATGATATTGTAGTTTTAGAATATACATGTAAACGTCACCCTGAAGTTGGGCGTGCAATTAATAAAATACTATACCAACTACTAGTAAACACTTCCCATATGGCAATATTAACAACATTTTTAGAAGATAAAACGATATTAGAAAGCACTTTATTTGAATATGCACCCGGTTACGGCGTTACGCTAGCTTCCCTATTTAGTTACGTTCCTGCAATAGAGCAACCTATTAAGTTATTAGATTAATAGCAATGAAATAGTTATAATAAAACTCACCCTCCATATAATATAAAAGTGAGTTTTATTATTATGTCAAAAGGGGGCTTTAATATGGTAAAGGGTTTGGCACTAGCGCTTGTGTTAGCGGTAGTATCAAGTATTTTGGGGAATTATTTAATTAGCGCAGCAGTAGTAGCATTACTTTTAGGTATGGCGATAAGGTATTTTATAAAAGATATATCGCCGTATTCACACGGGCTAAATTTTGCATCCAAAAAAATTCTGCGAATTTCAATAATACTGCTAGGCAGCGGACTTAGTTTGGATGTAATACTGCGAACAGGAATGTTTTCGCTTATAGTTATGGTATTCACACTACTTGCCGCGTTTGGCTGTGGCCATATAATTGGTAAATGGTTTAAAATGGACTGGCGGCTTAGTTCGTTAATCTCAGCTGGTACTGGCATATGTGGTGGCTCTGCAATCGCTGCTCTATCACCGGTAATAGAAGCTGATGAGAGTCAAGTAGCATACGCAATTTCCGCAACATTTATATTTGACATCATCATGGTTATTCTATTTCCTCTAATGGGCCGTGCACTCGGACTTAGCGACTTAGCATTTGGGTTATGGGCTGGCACTGCTATTAACGATACATCATCAGTAGTAGCAGCAAGCTACGCCTTTAGCGACGCAGCTGGCGAATTCGCTACCATCGTAAAACTAACTCGTACACTAGCTCTAATCCCTATAATCGTTATATTTTCTATTATAACGACAAAAAAAAATGCTAACGCTAAAGGTATAAAATCTATTAATCTAAGTTCAGTATTCCCATGGTTTATTGTACTATTTTTACTACTTGCAATAATCAATACAATTGGCTTTATCCCAGCTGCAGTATCTGCTCAGCTAAGTAGCATCAGTAAATTCCTTATGGTTATAGCTCTTGGTGCAATTGGACTTAAAACCGATATAAATAAACTTAGACAATCTGGTTTTCTACCTATGCTACATGGTTTTTTAATATCAGCCATAGTAGTAGTTGTATCGCTAGCGGTACAAATCTTTATAGGGCAAGTTTAACTGCTACAAAAGCTATACAGTTTAAGGGGCTAAAAAAAACTAGCCTCTTTTTTTGCATAAAATCAAGAAAATGCATAAAAATTTAGCTAGAAATAAATTCTACTATTGGATAATAGCCAATAAAATGGTATACTTAAGTATATTAGTTTGAGGGAAAATTATTTTAAGGGAGGTATTAAAAATTATGGTGACAAATTTATTAATATGTATATTTGTACTGGCGTTTACAGCACATAACTATTTATTGTTAAAATTTATGAGTACAATGTTTAGCGCTAAAAGTGGGGCACCTTTTATGCTACTCATTGCCTTTATAAACGCAGTCGTTAACTTCTCAGTACGCACTGTATTTCCTATGTCTGTGCCAATGGCATATTTTATAATATGCCTATTATATTTTTGGCCGACTTATGTGTTATTCGATGCAAAGAGGCTAACCAAAATAACATTTGGCTTAATGACCCCAGTTCATTTAGTCGCGGATTCATTTATAATCAATTCAATTTTTGTACTAATAAGCGGTTACACTTATAGCGAAATATTCTCAATGCCAGACCTATTTTTAGTTGCAAGAATAGTTACTTCATTATCTCTATCAGGTTTTATAATAATTTTATGTAAGGTATTTGGCACAAAATATTTTAGCCTGCTTAGAAATCATCCTGAGCGCATGAAAATATTTGTTTCGCTAGAACTAGTTTTATTAATATTGTTACTCGTAATATCCACAATATTTATGAGCACCGAATTTAACGTATATATCGTATTAACTATACTAGTGGCTGCAGTTGCATGTGTTGTAATCTTTTACATAGGAGTATTTATGGTAGTAGGGTTTGAAATGCTTGATGACTATAGAATATATTCTCATTCAAAGTTATTAGAAAACATGTATCGTAATATGCTTATTGAAAAATCAGAGAGAACAATTGAAATCGACTGTAAAACTGGGAAAATAATAAATTACGTAGTTAAAGATAGCTCTAAGAAAACTTTTGTAGGTGCTTTTTATGAAGATGCGCTTCATGACATAATAGACAGTCGCATCCATCCCGATGACCAAGATAGTTATATAGCTAAACATAAATTATCTTATATGCTTATAATGTGTAGTGCCGGTAACGTTGCTACTTATGATTGCGAATACAGATTATTAAATGAAGATATGGGGGAATACTACTGGTATAAAGACTTCATTAGCGTTCAAAAAAGTCCTACTAACAACGCAATTAAAGCAGTATTAGTTACCAACGACATACAGCTACACAAAAATCTTGAGTTTAGCGCTAATATGGACGGCTTAACTGGTCTTTATAATAAAACAGTTACCGAAGAACTAATAAGCGAATATCTAGAAACAAATCGGGATGGCGTATTATTCATGATTGACGTGGACAACTTTAAAGCAATAAATGATAACTTTGGCCATGACGTAGGCGATGAAGTAATTCGCGATGTAGCTACAAAACTTAGCTGTATATTTAAAAAAGGCGATATACTCGGCCGTATGGGTGGCGACGAGTTTATGGTATTTGTAAAATCCCCAGGTCCTTTAAATATAGAAGATAAAGCTACTCAACTTTGCGATACAATTTATACAACCTATTATAACGACTTAGTTAAAGTATCCATCTCCGCTTCAATCGGAATATGCGAAGTACACGATAAAGCTTGTAGCTTCAATGACCTATATAAAATTGGGGATATGGCAATGTACGAATCAAAGTCGCGTGGCAAAAACACCTATACAATTAGACAGATTTAACTTAAAATAAAGAAGGCCGATTGGCCTTTTTTTTGTGTCGCTAAATAAAATTTGGTATTGGCTATTTTAGTCTATAATGGTATACTTAAATCAAATATTTTAGTACATACTGAAGGGAGAAATCACTTATGATAACGAATATTTTAAGTATCATTTTACTAATCACTTTTTTTATCCAAAGTCTATTGTGCCTTAGGTTTTTAACAACAGTTTTTAAAATCAAGGGCGGTATCACTACAATGATAGTCTTATCAGCAATAAATGCTTATGCTAACTTGTCGGTTGGATTATTTTTTTCCGCTAACAGCACAACGACTTATGCTTTTATTCTTTTGCTATACGTTGTTCAAGCTTTAATCTTCTTTGATGCAGACAATGTTACTAAGGTCACTTTCGGCCTTATAACCCCTCTACATCTAATTGCCTACTCATTTATATTTGGTGCAATACTTGCGGTTGTTGGTGGTTTTAGCTTCTACGAAATCTTTAGCACCCCAAATAAATTCTTAATAGTAAGAATTGCAACCGCTATTTTATTATCAATATCCGCACTTATTTATCAACAACTGGGCACAAAATTTTGTAACCTGCTAAAAAAATATCCAGAACGTATGCGAGTGCTATTTATGGCAGAAATTTTAATTTTAATCCAACTAATTGCTACGTCTACTATATTTCTAATATCTCAAGCACATATATATCTAGTGTTTGTTGTAATGTTAGTTGGAGTTGGTGCTAGCGGTATATTTTACATTGGCGTTTATATGTTAGTGGGCTTTGAAGATGACTACAGAATCTATTCCCACTCAAGACTCCTAGAAAATATGTACCGCAACATGTTAATTGAAAAGTCAGAACGTACTATTGAAATTGACTGTACAACCGGAAAAATTCTTAACTATATCGTAGGCGGAGAAGTTGATAAATCATTTATTGGTACATCCTACACAACTCTTATACACAATGTAATGGAAAATAAAATCCATCCTGATGATAAAGACTTGTTTATGGAACAGCATAAAGTCTCTCATATGAGTACCGTTTGTAGCGACGTAGATAAATATGCTTATGAAAGCGAATTCCGTTTAAAAGGAGACGACGAAGAATACACATGGTATAAAGACTTTATAAACGTACAAAAAGAAGCAAATGATAACATTAAAGCAGTTCTAGTAAGCAACAACATACAACTAAATAAAAATCTAGAATTTTGTGCCAATATGGATGGTCTTTCAGGGCTATATAACAAAAAAGCCACATCAGAACTAATTGAGGATTACATTATAAACTCAAAATCTGGTATATTATTTATGATAGACATAGACAACTTTAAAGGTATAAATGATAACTTTGGTCATGACGTGGGGGATGAAGTTATTAGAGACATTGCTACAAAACTTAGTTGTATATTCAAAAAAAGCGATATTCTAGGGCGTATTGGTGGAGACGAATTTATGGTATTTGTAAAATCTCCAGAGCCAGTTAACATTGAGGACAAAGCTCTGCAAATCTGCGAGGCGATATACACCACTTACTATAACGATGCTGGTTCTGTTACAATATCATCCTCAATTGGTATTTGTTCAGTCACAGAAGCTATAACTAACTTTCAGGATTTATATAAAGTTGCTGATAACGCTCTATATGAATCAAAGTCACGTGGAAAAAATACATTTACTATTCATTACACTTAATTTTCAAGGGGGTTTATTATTATGACATCAGTTCTTATGTGTCTTATGGTAGCAGCATTTTTTATCCAAAACTTTCTGCTACTTAAGTTTATATCAAAGATGTTTTATATCAAGGGGGATATTGTTTCTATAATCATTCTATCTGCCACAGCTGCGGGGATAAATCTAGTTTTACGCTTTGTATTTATGACTTCTAGCCCCGTAGCTTATATGGCACTAACCTTATTTCACTTTTTTCAAGTAGCACTATTTGTAGAAACCGATATACTTACTAAAATTACTTTTGGCCTTATGACACCCATTCATCTAATGGCCAATTCGTTTATTATAAATTCGATTGTAGCACTAGTAACTAAATATACTTACTACGACCTATTTAATGATACAAATTTATTTATGATGGTACGTACTTCAAATGCCATTACACTAGCTCTACTTATATATTTGTTATCTAAAGTATTTGGCCTTAAGTATTTTGACGAACTAAAAAAATATCCACAACGCATGAAAATTTGTGTAATGCTTGAAATACTAGTTGTTACTAATTTACTAGGCGCTTCTAGTATGTTTGTTAGCCTTGAATTTAGCTATACAGTAATAATTCATATGCTAGTTGTAGCAATATCTATGCTCGGCTTTTTCTACCTTGGCATGTTTATGTTAGTTGGCTTTAAAATGCTTGATGATTATAAGATATACACCCATTCTAAGTTGCTAGAAAATATGTATCGCAATTTGCTAATTGAAAAATCAGAGCGTACAATAGAAATAGACTGCAGAAGTGGTAGAGTTTTAAACTACATGTATAAAGGGGAAGCAAAAAAAGCCTTTGTGGGTCAGCATTATGAATCGTTACTACAAGATATAATGCATGGTAAAATCCATCCTGCTGAAAAAGACTCATTTGTAAGTAAGCATAAGTTATCCTATATGTCAATCTTATGTAGCGACGATATAACATCATTTTATGAATGCGAATACCGATTACAAAGCGACGATGGTAGCTACACATGGTACAAAGACTTAATCTCAGTTTACCGCGAAGGCAATTCAAATAACATCAAAGCTGTTATGGTAACAAACAATATTCAATCAAGCAAAAATCTTGAAATATCTGCTACAGTAGACGGTTTATCAGGGCTTTACAATAAATCCACCACAGAAGGTCTAATAAACGACCATCTTCAGGAATATAAATGGGGCGTATTATTTATGATAGATGTGGATAACTTTAAAAGCATAAATGATAATTTTGGTCATGATATTGGCGATGAAGTTATAAAAGAAGTTGCTGCTAAACTAACTTATATATTCAAACCTGAAGACATCATTGGCCGCATGGGTGGTGATGAATTTATGGTATTTGTTACATCACTTGGTAATGTTGATATAAATGACAGAGCTAATCAAATTTGCGATTCAATTAGAAAAACGTATTCCATTAACGATATTTCGGTAACAATTTCAGCCTCAATTGGAATTTGTGAAGTGTCTGAATTCATTTGCTCATTTGTAGACCTATACAAAATAGCAGACACTGCCCTTTACGAATCTAAATCACGTGGAAAAAATACATATACAATACGACAAATATAGGGTACTCGCTTAGAGTACTCTTTTTTAATATAAAAATTTAACATAAAAAAAAGAGGCATTTGCCCCCCTAAATCAGCTCCTTAAACTTCTCAAAAGGAACTGGTCTAGAGAAAAAATACCCCTGAAATAAATCACATCCAGCACGCAAACAAAAATCCCTTTGTTCTTCTTCCTCAATACCTTCAATCAACACACTTCTATCAACAGCCTTAACCGCGCACACCAAATGCTTAAAAAACTGCTCATTCTCCTGCGTACCAAACACCGATAACAACAAACTTCTATCAATTTTAATAATATTAAGTGGCAAATCTAGCAACACACTTAAATTAGAATAATCCACCCCAAAATCATCAAGCTCAAAAACAAAACCTTTATGTTGCATAATGCCCATCAAATTTTTAATATAATCCGAATCATCAATAAGAGTCCGCTCAGTAATCTCAATCTTAATCATACTAGGCTCAATCTCATACCTATTTAAAATCTCCATAACTCTATCAATCATATTAGGATTAAAAAACTGTAGATACGGAAAATTAATAGAAATAGAAGCAAAATTATCATTACCAATGCAATTATCTATAATTTCACGTAAATCCCGACAAACAATATCCAACACCTTATAAGTAAGCCTAACCACCAAACCAGTTTGCTCTGCAATATCAATAAAATCACCGGGATAAATAAGCTTACCGTCATCCCCTTGCATACGTACTAAAGCTTCCGCCTGCACATAACAACCAAGCTCCTCCGAAAAAATAGGCTGATAATGCACAATAAACTCATCATGTTCTAAAGCCCTCTTAAGCTTATCAATCATATTATACTTATGTAATCTATTTTCTACAATGGAAATATCATATAAATACTGCTTTCCATGTAAATCTTCCTTAAGCGTTTTAATAGAAAAATCAATAGCCGAAATTAAATCTTGATAAGTAAAACCAAACTCTGGATAATCCACACGAGCATAAACAACATCAATAAAAATTTCTTTAGAATACAATAAGATTGATTGCTTGAACTTATCTACAACAATCGTAACATCCGCCTCTTCAGTCAGCAAAATAGCAAACTCATCACCACCATACCGAAACACATTACGGAAATTAAAACTATCCATTAAAATATGCCCCACCTGCTTAAGTACATTATCCCCAATGTCAACACCGTATCTTTCATTAACCATATTAAAATTCCTAAGGCTAAAAACGTATAAAGAAAAATTCTTTTTCTTCTTAATAGATTCATTTACTTTATGCATCAAACACGTACGATTTAACAGACCTGTTAGATTGTCTGAAGACTTACTAATATTTTGAACATGAAAATGAATAATCAAAATTGCCATAGTATTAGCTATGCCAGTTACAATTAAAGAAGGAACTAATATTTGTACACAAATAAAAATAATAGTACACCCTAAAGTAGCAATAAGTACTGGTGCAATATCTTTAGTATGAGAATATAAATTGCTTAATAATAAAACAAACATAATAATCAAATAGATGCCAATTATAACTGCTGGAGCGTAATAAAATGGACCTCTTATGTAACCTTCTTCTAAAGTAATAGTAAATAGCCAGTCTTTAGGAGTAGCTATTAACACAAATAGAACGTAACCTATATATGGTATAAAAATAGGAAATAATGGTTTTACTATAGGTTTATCCTGTTTCTTAAATGTAGTTATTTGTACTGAATATACAATAAAAAATACTACTACACATGGAACTAATAAAAACCGTATCATTGTAACCGTATAGCTTAACCACAACGACCCTGATGTTATACTTCCATTTGTCATCTCTGCTGAAATCAATGTAAATAATACTGATAAAAATGCTATGACATATAGAGTCCTAATTACCTTATAATTTAATGTTTTAACGTCATAATCTTTAAAAAAACTTATCAGCACGGCAATGAGTATAATAAAAGATGCGTATTCTACTGACAAATTATAGTCAAACATTTACTATCTACCCCCTTTGTATCTTTATACTTTAGAGTAACATTTTTCCCGTGAATATTCAATATATAATTTGAAAAAAGGATGGCCTTTTTTAGATAATTACTAGCTTTGCAAAAAAAAGGAGTAGACAATTCCACCCCTTAACTAAAAAATTAAAATCTATCTTTACCATCAACTTCAAAGTTATATACAGTACCAGTTAGAGCATCAATATCAACCTCATACTCCTTCTTACCCTCTTTCCACTCCACTTCATAAATCGCCCTGTTGCCATTAAAATCAAAATCCATTTCTAAATCATATATATCACTACTGTTACTACCAGCATACTGTAAAGCAATCTCCTTAGCCTGTTCTCTAGTGAGATAATTTGGCTGAGGAATAGGAGCTGGTACACTAGTATTTGCTGCCCTAGGAGCACTGCATCCTATTAATAACATTCCAAGCGCTATAGGTAATAAAAATTTTTTCATAATCTACTCTCCTTTATTCTAATAATCTTATTTCTAATTAGGCTCTCCTAAGTGCAAAGTAGTTATACTAAAATATAATGATAAACAACATTTTACTACATTAACAGAACATGGGCAAAAAAAATGAATTGTCAAATTAGACAATCCATAGTTAAAATTAATTACATTCAATAGTTTTAATCTGCAAATAGTTATACAGACCATCATACTTAGTATGAAATTGTTCCAAGGCATCCGCATCACAAAGCGCTTTAAAATCAGAAAAACATAAGTTCCACCCTTGGCCATCTTGCGAAAATCTATAGCTAATAGTATATGTGTTCATAAAAAACCCTCCTATAGAGATTGTAACCACTTTATAAACATATCAAACCAAACTTGGCACCTTACATTTACATATTCCAAATCAGCAGGTTTAGCTGTCTGCTCATTTGCTAAAGACAATCCATGTTTTCCTTTCGGGAAAATATGAAGTTCTAAAGATACCTTATGCTTCTTCATCTCAATTGCTAACATCAAGCTATTTTCCACTGCAACTACATTATCATCATCAGTATGCCACATAAAAGTTTTAGGCATATGAGAAGTTACATTTTTATCTGCTGAAACTAACTGCTTATGTTGTTCATTATGATTAGTAAAAGCTTCAAACTCCTTCACTTTTGCAAAAAAGTCAGCAGAAACTACAGGATAGCCAAGCATCAAACCATTAGGCATATACATCTTTTTATCTAACCCAGTTTGCTGCTCTAAAAAATCCGTATGCCATAAAGTGCCAATAAGTGCAGCCAAATGCCCACCAGCTGAAAATCCTGCAACAACAATATTATCAACATCCACAAACCATTCATCACAACGCTCACGCACCATAGCAATTGACTTAGCAAGCTCCACTAATGCAGTTGGAAACGTAGCAGGAAAGCAACTATACCTAAGCACAATAGCATTAAAACCTTCAGCAACAAGCTTAAGCGCAACAGGCTCAGCCTCCCTATCAGACGTATACATATAACTACCACCAGGGCATATTAATACAGTCTTACGCTTGCGATTAATATCAACCGCCTCAAAATTAGAAGGAATATACACCTCTAATCGTGCAGATTCGCTTATCTTAACTTCCGTATACAACATAAAGTATCCTCCATTATACAAAAAAAATTATTCACCCACTATACTTGTGGCTGGTAAAACTGACAACTGCTCATCATACAAATATGAAGTAGGAATAGTCTGCGGTTGCAGCTTAGCATTTATAGAAATATAAGCTGTATAAACATCAACCAAATCTTCAACTTGTAAATCATTAACATCATAAAAACTACCTAGTAATATACTCATCTCAGCTAAAATCGCATTAATAGAGTCTAACGCTACGCTACTGTCAATATTATGGACTTCCATATAATTAATAATATCTTGCTGTAAACTAAGAGCATGTTTTTGCGTAATAATTCTATCTGGCAAATAGGCCAATAACCTATCTTCTAGTATGCTAGTAATACATACCCCAAAATAATCAGCTAACTTTACAATATTCCCGCCTTTATCAAGGTCATTTTTAATAATATACCTATAAATTTCAATATTAAATGGGTCCAAATTTAGCGCAGCAATAATTAATGAATTATTTTTAACCTTACCAAAGTGCTCCACTAATGCACGAGCTTTATTTCTATCTAAGGGGGTAACACAACAAAACTGAAATAACTTTTTAGATTTAAAAACATTAATAACCGCAGTCATTAACATAAAAACATTATGATAAATACCTTCTTTAAACGTATCTAACGCCCACTGCTGCTCATATACAACAGAAGCCTTAGCCATATCAAAAAATGGACCAGAAGCACAATGCGCCAACTGAAGAGCTAAATTAAACGCATCAGAAGACAACGTATCTTCAAGACCATACGCAACCCCCTTCATTCTAAGACAATTATCGCGCCGCTGCATATTATAAATGGTTAATTCCTCAGGCGTACATACCAAATCCATATACTTATCATTTACCTTATAAAAATAATCCCACCAATTACAAAGTCTTAAATAATACTTAGATAAAAAAGAAGATTTACTAATATCAGAAACATCTTTTGAGATTAATAAATATACTGCCTTATTAATAACAGTATCAATAATAGAAAATCCATGATTTAAAACAGTAGACATATTGTGATTATAATACACCAACTCAAAATCATCAGCAGCCTTATTAGCTAACCTGCTAAAAATTTTATATAAATATACATAATTAGCTCTATCTGGGGTAATATCTAATTCAGTGCCTACTATCGCTAGCTTACTCCCTTTCATGTCATTGCCTCCTAGTAGGTGTTGCATATTCTTTAGTTCTAATATACTACTAGATACACATAGGTTTCAAGCCTATAATTAAAAATTGTTATAAGTAATAAATCAAGATACAAAAAAGCCTCCATAAAAAAATATGGAGGCAAAACAAATGCACCTGAGAGGACTCGAACCTCCGACGCACGGTTTAGGAAACCGACGCTCTATCCACTGAGCTACAGACGCAAAACTATTACTAAAATATATTAACGTAGAAACACAGAAAAAGTCAAGCCTGCATACAAAAAAATAAAAAATAAATTCAAAAAAGGTTTCTATAATTTGCATTAATATTTACATTAATAAGGAAACAACTCATTTTAGATAAAAAAAATAACTCATTGTGAAATCCAAACCACTAAAATAAAAAAATAGACATAGAGATGAATGATAAAAATTTAGAAAATAGAAGATACAAATAAAAAAAATAGGAGGTAATAAGGAAAGTATAAAAGAAAAAAAGGCAAAATTAATAAAGAGAAAGTCAGTATTTCCAAGGATTTGAAAAAAAGTTAAAAAAAGTTTGAAAAAAACGTTGACAGAATCAAAAAGATAGTGCATAATAATACAAGTCAGCAGGGAAAAACGCAGACAAACAAAATAAGTACCGAAATAAGTAATGAACATTGAAAATAAAATAGTATCAAGAATTAAGACCAGTCGATTCAACTACCATAAGGTAGAAAAAATGAGTATTAATTGTCAGTAGAC